>Ga0308165_1000252_pt1 | contig 124007 bp, 114 predicted proteins | sample PhyWR2_FD_201032 | JGI IMG/M metagenome (GOLD analysis project Ga0308165, IMG submission 201032) | Phyllosphere microbial communities from UC Gill Tract Community Farm, Albany, California, United States - DLSLW.R2 | ecosystem: Host-associated > Plants > Phyllosphere > Unclassified | place... | reverse complement strand
GGAACAGGCTTATATCAGACGATTTCTGATGTAGGTGAAAGAACCGGTGGAGCGGTAGTTCAGTTGGTTAGAATACCTGCCTGTCACGCAGGGGGTCGCGGGTTCGAGCCCCGTCCGTTCCGCCACTTATTTAAATTATGCCTGCTAACTTTAGCAGGCATAATGTTAAGCAGAATCTAGGGGCGTAGCTCAGTTGGTAGAGCACCGGTCTCCAAAACCGGGTGTCGCGAGTTCGAGTCTCTCCGCCCCTGCCATATAAAGGCCCTTTGCGAAAGCGAAGGGCTTTTTTTTGCTTTAAAATCCTGCCACACCTGCCACACCTGCCACAATCCACTCAAAATTCCTTAAAATACTGCTGGAAAAATAGCCACAACACGCAGGTGGGAAGAACTTTTTTCATCATTTATCTTTCAGTTTATGGCGTGAATGTCGGCATTTTTTGGATAGAAAACCCTCAGATAGGATCAATTTCTAGATCTTCCGAGCGGGATATTTGAGCGATTTTGAAGGGATAGAAGAGTAGCGGGGCGAAGAAATTAAAGGCGCGTTAATGCTTTCTATTGCGCCAATTATGCTGGATAAAGTGACTAAAATGCATGCATGAAAGGTTCTTTTGAGATCTTAAGCTGTGGCGTTAGCCCATTACAAATAAGTCACCAGAGGCGTTTTAAGTAACTGACGAATCAGCACCTGCTGATCGCTGCTCTGGAGCCACACGGCGTACAGGGGGCGAATAACAGGAGGAATTTCATGGTAAGGCGATAGCTGTGGATACTCTTTTGCCCAGTGCGTCGGCAGATAGGCGCAGCCTCCGGTCGTTTCCAATAGCTGGCGAGTCAGATGCGCTGAGGTGGTTGTCAGAACAGGTTCCTGCTCATTGGTCTGCATTTTACTTTCTTGTTGCGTGAAATCTGCACCCCACTCCAAACGGACATACGGCGCATGTTCGGCCTTATCATGCTTGGCTGAAGCGAAAAGACGTAACGAGAAATTACCTAGCAGCTGGCTGGAAAGCTCATCCATCTTGGGTGGTTCTGTGGTGATGAGGAGATCTAGCTGTCTTTCATGCAGTTGCTTAACCAGCGAGTGTCGAAGTGCCACGCGCGCTTCGAGGCGCAATGCTTCACGCTGGGTGTAAAGAGATTGCAACCAAGGGGTTAGATAAGCTTCCCAGAGCGAAGCCGTGGCCCCGATAGACAATTCTGTGTGCTGTAGAGAGCGTACAACCTCTTTTTTAGCCATTTGCCAGGTCGACATGAGGTTTTCAGCGTAGGGAAGCAAACGCTCGCCAGCGGGCGTTAAGCGAATGTTATTGCGGTGGCGGGTGAATAAATTTGCCCCAAGCTGGGTCTCCAGTTGGCGGATGCGAAAACTGACTGCTGATTGCGTCAAATAGAGTGATTCAGCGGCTCTACCAAAGTGGCGCGTTCTACTAACCTCCAAAAAGGTTTTCAGTAATTCCGTATCCAAAACTATCTCCAATATTTTTTGTCGTTAAGATTTAAATGTTTTGTTTTACACATTGTCAAGCCTATCTAATACTCCGCGCCATAACAGCACGACCATGAGAGAATTAGGAGCGTGTCAGATGGCGGAAAGCTTCATCACGACAAATCGTTTTTTTGACAATAAACACTACCCTCGCGGGTTCTCCCGGCATGGCGATTTCACCATTAAAGAAGCGCAAATGCTAGAACGTTACGGCTTTGCTTTCAATGAGCTGGACTTGGGGAAACGCGAACCTGCAACCGAGGAAGAAAAGCTCTTTCTTGAGGTCTGCCGCGGCAGCCGTGATCCGGCAACCGAAGCGGAAAAAGTGTGGAATAAATACATTACCCGCACACGTCGCCCGAAGAAATTCCACACGTTGTCTGGCGGTAAGCCGCAAGCTGACGCCGTGGAAGATTACACGGAAAGCGATGATTAATGAAACGGGGCCTAGCCCCGTTTTTTTATGCCAGGCTTTTGTGTAGCTTCAGCAGCAATCTATCCATACATCTGTAGCTTAGCGCTTCAGAGATATGAGCTTTCTCAATCATAGACTGATTATTGAGATCGGCTATTGTTCTCGCAACTTTAAGAATGCGATGCCACGCTCGAACCGATAATCCCAGCTTGTGCAGCACCCCCTCCAGAAATTCAGCATCCTCCTTTTTAAGCTCGCAAAATTTTTCGACTTCACTGCTGCTCATATGCGCATTAATTTTCCCTGACCGGGCTAATTGGCGCTCGCGAGCCCTCATCACTCGCTCGCGCACCTGCGCACTGCTCTCTCTGGCGCGAGAGCCGAGCTTCTGGCTTTGCAAACTCAGCACGCCCGGTGACAGGAGAGGCACTTCAATCGATAAATCAAAACGGTCGAGAAAGGGACCTGAGAGCCTGCTGAGATAGCGAAGGACCTGCTGGGGAGGAGTACGGTTGTGTACGCCTTGGTAATGTCCTGTAGGGCTGGGATTCATGGCGGCGATGAGTTGCGTTCTGGCGGGGTAACGCACCTTGGCGCGGGCGCGGGAGATGGTGATTTCGCCTGACTCCATGGGCTGGCGCAAGGCATCGAGCACTTTGCGTTCGAACTCCGGTAGCTCGTCAAGAAACAGCACGCCGTTGTGTGCCAGAGAAATTTCGCCGGGACGTGGCAAAGAGCCACCACCGACTAAAGCGCTCATGGAGGTGCTGTGGTGAGGAGCGCGGAAAGGGCGGCTGCGTGAGAAATTTCCATTCTCTTCGGGGTTGTAGACCAGACTGGCTATCGCCGCCGTCTCAAGGGTTTCTTGGTCGGTTAACGGAGGCAGCAACGCTGGCAGGCGGCTGGCAAGCATGGTTTTGCCGGTACCCGGGGGGCCAATCAGCAAGAGGTTATGCCCACCGGCGGCGGCTACTTCCAGCGCTCGTTTAGACTGCTCTTGCCCAATGATGTCAGCAATGTCGGGCTGGTTGGCGTAGATATCCGGTGGGTCGACGCGTTCGACGTCATGTAAATCCTCTTCCCCCTGTAGAAAAGCACAGACTTGCAGAAGATGGTCGGCGACTTTGGCGATACCCGTCTCGAGCAGTGACATTTCTTGCCGATTGTCTTGCGGGAGGATTAAGCGTCGCCCCTCTTTTTGAGCTTCCAATGCAGCGGGAATAGCACCATTTACGCCACGTAACGCGCCAGAAAGCCCTAACTCCCCTAGAAACTCGTAATCACCCAGCTTATCCCCCGAAAGCTGCTCAGAAGCCACCAGAATCGCTAGCGCGATGGATAAGTCGTAACGGCCACCCTCTTTGGGCAGGTCGGCGGGAGCCAGATTGACGGTGATGCGTTTGGCGGGAAAGGTGAAACCGCAGTTGAGGATGGCGCTGCGTACTCGATCCCGTGCCTCTTTCACCGTGGTTTCGGGCAAGCCGACCAGCGCCAGAGCGGGCAAGCCGTTGCTGATATGAACTTCGACAGCAACCCCCGGAGCCTGCACGCCAAGTGAGGCTCTGGTGTGAACAACCGCTAATGCCATCGGCATCTCCTTGCGACTACGCCCAATTTGAGGCAGCAGTATGTCGCAATCCGCAGTCAGAACATCTGTCTATTGGCGGCTATCCAGCACGTCTCGAAATCATAATTATGCAGTGACAATTTTTGCAGGGGAGGGTGCGAGGGAAATCGCATATTGAGCAATAGCTGTTAACACTTTGCGGTATCTGGAAACAAATTAGCAAACTAATAATCTTGCTGCTTTTTGAATCAGAGTGTTTAATTTATTTGGATATTAACAATAAATAAACATTTTATTTTCTTGTTTAACATTGCTCCAGCCTCATTGGTTTGTTCCGGATACAGCAATGAGCGCACCCTACACTTTTCCGGGATAGGAAACACACCATGTTCGGTTGGACCTCCAGACAGCGTAATGTCGCTATTGCCAGCTTTTTAAGTTGGACGCTCGACGCGTTCGATTTCTTCATCCTCGTCTTCTTACTCAGCGACATTGCTACTGCCTTTAGCGTAGATATCAAGGAAGTGACCCTTGCCATCTTGCTGACCCTCGCGGTGAGGCCAATCGGGGCATTGCTGTTTGGGCGTGCTGCGGAGAAATATGGTCGTAAGCCGATATTGATGATCAATATCGCCTTCTTCTCGGTGTTTGAGCTTTGCACTGCGGCGGCCCCTTCGCTGACCGTTTTCTTAGTGTTAAGAGTGATTTACGGCGTGGCAATGGGCGGTGTGTGGGGCGTTGCTTCTTCACTGGCGATGGAAACCATCCCGGACCGTTCTCGCGGATTTATGTCCGGCGTGTTCCAGGCGGGTTATCCGTTTGGTTATCTGCTGGCCGCGGTGGTGTACGGGTTGTTCTCCAATATGGTTGGCTGGAGAGGCATGTTCGTGATTGGCGCAGTGCCGATTTTCCTGCTGCCATTCATCTGGTTCAAAGTTCAAGAATCCCCGGTATGGCTCGCTGCCAGAGAGCGCAAAGAGAGCACCGCGCTAATGCCAGTGCTGAAATCTCACTGGAAGTTGTGCGTTTATCTGGTGGTGCTGATGGCGGCTTTCAACTTCTTCAGCCACGGTACTCAGGATCTCTATCCGTCCTTCCTGAAAATTCAGCACGGGTTTGATGCCCATACGGTCAGCTTGATTGCGATTGGCTACACCATCGCTTCTATCATCGGCGGTATCTTCTTTGGCTCACTTTCCGAAAAGATTGGGCGTAAAAAAGCCATTATTATCGCGGCCTTACTGTCACTTCCGGTGATCCCGCTGTGGGCCTTCTCAAGTGGCGTATGGACCATTGGTTTAGGTGCGTTCTTGATGCAGTTGATGGTGCAGGGCGCATGGGGCGTGGTGCCGAGCTACCTTACCGAACTGGTGCCTGCTAACACCCGCGCGGTCTTGCCGGGGTTTGTTTACCAGCTGGGTAACCTGTTGGCGTCGGTCAACGCCACCTTGCAAGCCTACATTGCCGAAAGCAACAACCATAATTACGGTTTAGCGATGGCCGTCGTGGCCGGAACCGTGGCAATCGTGATTGCAGTGTTGGTTTCCTTCGGGCGCGATACGCGCGGAAAAGTGCTCTCAGGTGAAATAAAATCATCTGGGGCGAAAGTTCATACGAATGCCTGATTTGATTAACTATTTTTGAGTTAATGGTAAGCAGGCTAAAGGTAATAACCTAAGAAAAGTGTTGTCATATCACACCTGACTGTGATAACTCTGTAGGTAATCGTTCGTAAGAAGAATTTAAGAAACCAAAAATGAAAGCCCTTCTCCTAGTAGTTAGCCTAGTCGTGATTAGCGTGGTGGTGATTATTATCCCACCGTGCGGGGCTGCACTTGGACGAAGAAAGGCTTATTAAACAAGCCTGAACCTGAAAAGAACCCCGCACCGAAAGGTCCGGGGTTTTTTTTTGGACAGAGCAAAATTGAGGCGAGAATAGAAAATGAGCAACAGCATAAAATTCTGCGCAGAACCTAAAAAGGCAGGAGAATAACGATGACCGGAGCACAGTGGGTAGTACAAGCATTGCGCGCACAGGGGGTCGATATGGTTTTCGGCTACCCAGGCGGAGCAATTATGCCGGTATACGATGCATTGTATGACGGCGGCGTCGAACACCTACTGTGCCGACACGAGCAGGGCGCTGCGATGGCCGCCATTGGCTACGCGCGTTCCACCGGGAAAGTCGGCGTGTGCATCGCCACTTCCGGGCCTGGCGCAACGAATTTAATCACCGGTCTGGCTGACGCGCTGATGGATTCCGTTCCTCTGGTGGCGATCACCGGGCAGGTTGGCTCTGCGTTAATCGGAACCGATGCTTTCCAAGAAATCGATGTTTTGGGTCTGTCTCTCGCCTGCACCAAACACAGCTTTTTAGTTGAATCGCTGGACGCTCTGCCGGAAATCATGGCTGACGCTTTTGCCATCGCAACCAGCGGCCGTCCGGGACCTGTACTGATTGATATTCCTAAGGATATTCAGCTGGCGATGGGCGAATTACCGCCGCATTTGATGCCGGTTGAAGAGCAGTTCGCACACCCCATTGCCGAGCTGCAACAAGCCTACGACATGATTGCCGCCGCGCAGAAGCCGATGATGTACGTTGGCGGCGGCGTGGGTATCGCTCAGGCCGTTCCGGCGCTGCGTGATTTCATCGCGACCACCGGCATACCAGCCGTCGCCACGCTGAAAGGTTTGGGCGCGCCAGATGCTAACGACCCGTGCTATCTGGGCATGTTAGGTATGCACGGCAGCAAAGCCGCGAACTTGGCGGTTCAAGAGTGTGACTTGCTGATCGCCGTCGGTGCTCGTTTCGACGACCGCGTTACCGGCAAATTAAACACCTTCGCGCCGCACGCCGCCGTTATCCATATGGACATCGACCCAGCCGAAATGAACAAGCTGCGTCAGGCTCACGTGGCCTTGCAGGGGGATTTAAAAACCTTGCTGCCCGCGTTGAAGCAGCCGCTGTCTATCAATAGCTGGCGTGACCACGCAATGACGCTGAAAGTGCAGAGCGAGCCTCGCTACGATCATCCGGGCGACGCTATCTTCGCGCCGCTGTTGCTCAAGCAGATCTCCGAGCGTAAAGCGGCAGAAACCGTTGTCACCACCGACGTAGGCCAGCACCAGATGTGGGCCGCCCAGCACATGCAGTTCAGCCGTCCGGAAAACTTCATTACTTCCAGCGGTTTGGGCACTATGGGCTTTGGTATCCCGGCGGCGGTTGGCGCACAGGTTGCTCGCCCGGACGACATGGTTATCTGCGTTTCTGGCGACGGTTCCTTCATGATGAACGTTCAGGAGCTGGGCACCATCAAGCGAAAACAGCTGCCGTTAAAAATCCTGCTGTTGGATAACCAGCGTTTAGGCATGGTTCGACAGTGGCAGGAGCTGTTCTTTGATGGACGTTATAGCGAAACCAACCTCTCCGATAACCCCGATTTTATTACGCTGGCCAGCGCGTTTGATATCCCAGGCCAACGTATCAGCCGTAAAGATCAAGTCGACGCCGCCCTGGACGCTTTCTTCAACAGTGAAGGTCCTTATTTGCTTCAGGTTTCCATCGACGAAAGCCAGAACGTCTGGCCACTGGTGCCGCCAGGCGCAGGCAACGAAAATATGTTGGAGAAAATGTCATGATGCAGCATAACGTCTCAATTCAAGCTCGCTTCCGCCCTGAAATGTTAGAACGGGTTTTACGCGTTGTCCGCCACCGTGGTTTTCAGGTGTGTGCGATGAATATGACTCCTATGATAAATGCGGAAAACATAAATATTGAATTGACCGTTGCCAGCCAGCGGTCTGTAGATTTACTGTCTTCACAGTTACGCAAATTGATGGATGTCGCCTGCGTCGAGATCCAACAGCACACATCACAACAAATACGCGCCAACGCGTAAGTTAAGGAAAGAGAGAATGACGAAGAAAGCTGATTTCATTTGGTTCAATGGCGAGATGGTTCCTTGGGCGGAAGCGAAAGTACACGTAATGTCACACGCACTGCATTACGGCACTTCAGTCTTTGAGGGCGTTCGTTGCTACGACTCCCACAAAGGCCCAGTGGTGTTCCGTCACCGTGAACACATGCAACGCCTGCGTGACTCAGCCAAAATCTATCGTATGCCAGTCAGCCAGAGCGTTGATGAGCTGATGGAAGCTTGCCGCGAAACCCTGCGCACCAACAAGCTGGTGAGCGCATACATCCGTCCGCTGGTGTTCATCGGCGATGTCGGCATGGGCGTTAACCCACCAGATGGTTACAAAACTGATGTGATCATCGCCGCGTTCCCTTGGGGCGCCTATCTGGGTGAAGAAGCGCTGGAGCAAGGTATCGATGCGATGGTTTCTTCATGGAACCGCGTAGCCGCTAACACCATCCCAACTGCCGCGAAAGCGGGCGGTAACTATCTTTCTTCCCTGCTGGTCGGTAGCGAAGCTCGCCGCCACGGCTATCAGGAAGGCATCGCGCTGGATGTTCACGGTTATGTTTCCGAAGGCGCGGGCGAAAACCTGTTTGAAGTTAAAGACGGCATTATCTTCACGCCGCCATTCACCTCTTCTGCACTGCCGGGTATCACCCGCGACGCCATCATCAAACTGGCGAAAGACATGGGTCTGGAAGTGCGTGAACAAGTGCTGTCTCGCGAATCTCTGTATCTGGCTGACGAAGTCTTCATGTCAGGCACCGCGGCTGAAATCACCCCGGTTCGCAGCGTTGATGGTATCCAGGTGGGTATCGGCAAACGTGGTCCAGTGACTAAAAAAATCCAGGATGCATTCTTCGGCCTGTTCACCGGCAAAACCGAAGACAAATGGGGCTGGTTGGATCCAATCAACCCACAATAATTTTACCCGCAATTGCGTTGCCACACTGATGCAACTCGAAGGATTTAGGGTAAATAAGAAATACGGCAGGTGGCGAACACGTCACCTGCACATTGACTTGATTTGGAGTGAATAGAGCATGCCTAAGTACCGTTCCGCTACCACCACTCACGGCCGTAACATGGCTGGCGCCCGCGCTTTATGGCGTGCCACCGGCATGACCGATGACGATTTCGGTAAGCCAATTATTGCCGTTGTAAACTCCTTTACCCAGTTCGTACCGGGCCACGTGCACCTGCGCGACTTGGGTAAACTGGTTGCCGAACAAATCGAAGCCTCCGGCGGTGTTGCTAAAGAGTTCAACACTATCGCCGTTGATGACGGTATTGCCATGGGTCATGGCGGCATGCTGTATTCACTGCCTTCGCGCGAGTTGATTGCCGACTCGGTGGAATACATGGTTAACGCGCACTGCGCCGATGCCATGGTGTGTATTTCCAACTGCGACAAAATCACGCCGGGAATGCTGATGGCGTCCCTGCGTCTGAACATCCCAGTTATCTTTGTTTCCGGCGGCCCGATGGAAGCCGGTAAAACCAAGCTGTCTGACAAAATCATCAAGCTGGACTTGGTTGACGCCATGATTCAGGGTGCGAACCCGAACGTCAGCGACGCAGACAGCGAGCAGATCGAACGCTCTGCCTGTCCGACCTGTGGTTCTTGCTCAGGTATGTTCACCGCCAACTCCATGAACTGCCTGACCGAAGCCTTGGGCCTGTCCCAGCCGGGTAACGGTTCACTGTTGGCGACCCACGCTGACCGTAAAGAGCTGTTCCTGACCGCCGGTCAACGTATCGTTGAACTGACCAAACGTTATTACGAAAAAGACGATGCCACTGCCTTGCCGCGCAGCATCGCCAGCAAAGCCGCATTCGAAAACGCCATGACGCTGGATATCGCGATGGGCGGCTCGACCAACACCGTTCTGCACCTGTTGGCTGCGGCGCAGGAAGGCGAGATTGAGTTCGACATGACCGACATCGACCGCCTGTCCCGCAAAGTTCCACACCTTTGCAAAGTTGCTCCAAGCACCCAGAAATACCATATGGAAGACGTTCACCGCGCCGGTGGCGTGTTGGCTATTCTCGGCGAACTGGACCGCGCAGGCCTGTTGCATCGCGATGTTAAAAACATCCTCGGCCTGTCGCTGACTGAGACGTTGAATAAGTACGACATCATGCTGACCAAAGACGAAGCGGTGAAAAAAATGTTCCGCGCAGGCCCGGCGGGTATTCGTACCACGCAGGCGTTCTCGCAGGATTGCCGTTGGGACACCCTGGATGATGACCGCGCAGAAGGCTGTATCCGTTCTCTGGAACACGCGTTCAGCAAAGACGGCGGTCTGGCCGTGCTTTACGGCAACTTGGCCGAAGCGGGCAGTATCGTTAAGACGGCGGGCGTGGATAAATCCAACCTGACCTTCCGTGGCCCGGCAAAAGTATATGAAAGCCAAGACAGCGCGGTTGAAGCGATTCTCGGCGGCAAAGTGGTGTCCGGCGACGTGGTGGTTATTCGCTACGAAGGGCCGAAAGGCGGGCCGGGCATGCAAGAGATGCTTTACCCAACCACTTACCTGAAATCCATGGGTCTGGGTAAAGAGTGTGCGCTGATCACCGACGGCCGTTTCTCCGGCGGTACTTCAGGTCTGTCCATCGGCCACGTTTCTCCGGAAGCGGGCAGCGGCGGTCTGATTGCTTTGGTGAAAGATGGCGACATGATTGATATCGACATTCCAAACCGCAGCATGGTGTTGGATGTTCCAGCGGCCGAACTGGCTGCACGCCATGAAGCCGAACTGGCCCGTGGCGATCAGGCGTGGACTCCACACGGCCGTGAGCGCGTGGTCTCCTTCGCGCTGCGCGCTTATGCCAGCCTGGCAACCAGCGCCGATAAAGGCGCAGTGCGTGACAAGAGTAAGCTGGGAGGCTAACGGTCATGGCGGTATCACAACCCCTATCCGACCAGCCGGGAGGCGCGGAGTATCTCCGCGCCGTACTGCGCGCGCCGGTTTACGAAGTGGCGCAAGTTACGCCACTTCAGGCGATGGAGAAAATCTCTTCCCGCCTGAATAACACCATTTTGGTGAAACGCGAAGATCGCCAGCCCGTGCACAGTTTCAAGCTGCGCGGTGCCTATTCGATGATAGCGAGTCTGACTGAAGAGCAGGCCGCTCGCGGCGTGGTCACGGCATCGGCCGGTAACCACGCGCAGGGCGTGGCGCTTTCAGCCAGCAAAAAAGGCATTAAATCCCTCATCGTCATGCCAGTGGCGACCGCCGACATCAAAGTAGATGCCGTGCGTAATTTTGGCGGCGAAGTGCTGTTGCACGGGGCTAATTTTGATGAAGCGAAAGCCAAAGCTGTCGAGCTTTCCCAGCAGCAGGGCATGACCTTCGTCCCGCCATTCGACCATCCGGCAGTTATCGCCGGGCAAGGCACCTTGGCGATGGAACTGCTCCAGCAAGATGCCCATCTCGATAGAGTGTTTGTGCCAGTCGGCGGCGGCGGTTTGGCCGCAGGCGTGGCGGTGCTGATTAAACAGCTGATGCCGCAAATTCAGGTGATTGGTGTCGAAGCCGAAGACTCAGCCTGCCTGCGCGCCGCGCTGGATGCAGGCGAGCCGGTGGACTTGGCACGCGTCGGACTGTTTGCTGAAGGCGTGGCCGTTAAGCGCATCGGCAATGAAACCTTCCGCCTGTGTCGCGAGTATCTGGACGACGTGATCACTGTCGACAGCGACGCAATTTGCGCCGCGGTAAAAGACTTGTTCGAAGACGTCCGTGCCATCGCCGAGCCTTCGGGCGCGCTGGCTTTGGCCGGGCTGAAGAAGTACGTCCAGCAACATAATATTCAGGGCGAGCGTCTGGCACACATCCTCTCTGGCGCCAACGTGAACTTCCATGGTTTACGTTATGTTTCAGAGCGTTGCGAGCTTGGCGAGCAGCGTGAAGCCTTGTTGGCCGTGACTATCCCTGAGCAAAAGGGCAGCTTCCTGAAGTTCTGCCAACTGCTCGGCGGGCGCTCGGTCACCGAGTTCAACTATCGCTACGCCGACGACAAAGATGCCTGCATCTTTGTGGGTGTTCGCTTAACGCGCGGGAATGTCGAACGCAAAGAGATCATCGACGAGCTGCACCACGGCGGGTATCAGGTGGTGGATCTTTCCGATGATGAAATGGCGAAATTGCACGTCCGCTACATGGTTGGCGGCCGCCCAAGCAAGCCTCTGCGCGAAAGGCTCTACAGCTTCGAGTTCCCGGAATCGCCGGGCGCGTTGCTCAAGTTCCTGCAAACCTTAGGCACGCACTGGAATATTTCTCTGTTCCACTATCGCAGCCATGGCACTGATTTTGGTCGCGTTTTGGCGGCTTTCGAGCTGACCGAGCAAGAGCCGGAGTTTGAAAAAAATCTTTCCGCGCTGGGCTACGACTGCCACAACGAAAGTGAAAACCCAGCTTTCCGTTTCTTCTTGGCGGGCTAGAAAAATTCAAAGGGCCTGTTGGCCCTTTTTATTGGTCTTTTTTCTGTCATAAAACGGTTTTATAACAGTTGCCAGAAGGCGTCGATGAGCGGCTCCTTAAGACGTTTCTTCTGTACGCACACGCCCAGCTCTAAAGGTGAGCCAAGCGTCACATTTTCAAGAACGGTAATACGATTTCGCACCGGTTCGGGGCTATTCTCCAGCACCACGTCAGGCAGCAGGGCAATGCCGCAGCCGAGAGCCACCATCGAGACGATGGCTTCGTGGCCGGATACCGTGGCGTAAATCTGTGGGTTAATCAGGCGATTGCGTTTAAACCAAATGTCGATTCGCTTACGCGCCGGGCCGTGCTCCGGCAGGATAAACGGAATTTGCGACCAGTCCGGATGAGGCTCGCTGGTTTGGCTTCGCACCGCGCAGGGGAGTGAAGGGGCGATGAGGATCATCGGGATTTCGCCAATTTGGGTGAAATCGACGCTGGAAGGCAGGTTTTCTGGATGCCCGGCGATACCCAAATCGGCTTCGGCGGACTGAACTTTCTCGACCGCGTCTGCGGCGTCGCCGGTGGTGAGTTTAATTTCAACCAACGGATGCTGGGCGCGGAATCGGTCGAGGATCGGCGGCAAGTGACTATATGCCGCGGTCACGGAACAAAACAGCCGTAACTCGCCACTCAACGAGGGCCCGTGTTGGCCGAGGGAGTGACGCAACTGCTGGTACTGCAACAAGGTTTGCTGCGCAAAGCTTCGAAGCTGTTCTCCCGCGCTGGTCAATTGTACCGTGCGGTTATCGCGCTGAAACAGCGGCTGACCAAGCTCTTCTTCCAGACGCTGAATCTGGCGGGAAAGGGTCGACGGGCTGACATGCATCGCCTTGGACGAGCGCCCAAAGTGGCGGCTTTCGGCCAGATGTAAAAAGAGTTTGAGATCGCGAAGATCCATGCGCGGTTTCCCCAATTTGAGTAGGAACAGCATGTTGCATTTTCTGCAACGTCATCTTCTCAATATATCAATTTAAGCAACACAATACATAACATATAGTAATTTCATCGCGTTCACCGAAACCGGTGAACCACACATAACAACATCCTCAGAGAGAGAACGGAGTATTACGATGGCTAACTATTTCAACACCTTGAACCTGCGCCAGCAGTTAGAACAATTGGGCAAATGCCGCTTCATGGGCCGCGACGAATTCGCTGATGAAGCGAGCTACCTGAAAGGGAAAAAAGTCGTGATTGTTGGTTGTGGCGCGCAGGGCCTTAACCAAGGTTTGAACATGCGTGACTCCGGTCTGGACGTTTCCTACACCCTGCGTGCAGAAGCTATCGCAGAAAAACGCGCATCATGGCGTAAAGCGACTGAAAACGGCTTCAAAGTAGGGACCTACGAAGAGCTGATCCCACTGGCTGATCTGGTTGTTAACCTGACGCCAGACAAACAGCACAGCGCAGTTGTTAAAGCCGTTCAGCCTCTGATGAAAGATGGCGCGACTCTGGGTTACTCCCACGGCTTCAACATCGTTGAAGTGGGCGAGCAAATTCGTAAAGACATCACCGTGGTGATGGTGGCTCCAAAATGCCCGGGTACCGAAGTGCGTGAAGAGTACAAACGCGGTTTTGGTGTTCCAACTCTGATCGCCGTTCACCCAGAAAACGACCCGAAAGGCGAGGGTATGGCTATCGCGAAAGCATGGGCTGCGGCAACTGGCGGTCACCGTGCGGGCGTTCTGCAATCTTCTTTCGTTGCAGAAGTTAAATCTGACCTGATGGGCGAACAAACCATTCTTTGCGGCATGCTGCAGGCGGGTTCTCTGCTGTGCTTCGACAAATTAGTCGCTGACGGCGTTGATGAAGCTTACGCAGAAAAACTGCTGCAATTCGGCTGGGAAACGGTGACCGAAGCCCTGAAGCAAGGCGGTATTACGCTGATGATGGACCGTCTGTCCAACCCGGCTAAACTGCGTGCTTACGCGCTGTCTGAGCAGCTGAAAGGCATCATGGCTCCACTGTTCCAGAAACACATGGATGACATCATCTCCGGCGAATTCTCTAGCGGCATGATGGCTGACTGGGCTAACGACGATAAGAAATTGCTGACTTGGCGCGAAGAGACTGGCGCAACTGCATTCGAAAACGCACCACAGTTCGAAGGCAAAATCGCTGAGCAAGAGTACTTCGACAACGGCGTTCTGATGATCGCAATGGTTAAAGCAGGCGTTGAGCTGGCATTCGAAACCATGGTTGCTGCTGGCATCATCGAAGAATCTGCTTACTACGAATCTCTGCACGAGCTGCCGCTGATTGCTAACACCATCGCGCGTAAACGCCTGTATGAAATGAACGTGGTTATCTCTGACACCGCAGAATACGGCAACTACCTGTTCGCTAACGCTGCAGTGCCATTACTGAAAGAGTTCATGACTACGCTGCAAGCTGGCGATTTGGGTAAATCTGTTGCAGGCACCAACGTTGATAACGCGCAGCTGCGTGATGTTAACGAAGCCATTCGCAACCACCCGATCGAAGCTGTAGGCCACAAGCTGCGTGGGTATATGACGGATATGAAGCGTATCGCCGTCGCAAGCTAATACCCTTCGTACTTCGAACTACAGATGCGTTGGCTGCACTTGGTCACCCGAATCACTTACTTGAGTAAGCTCATCGGGATTCCCTCACTTGCCGCCTTCCTGTAGCTCGAATTACTCGGGTCTTCAGGCTGCTCGCAACTCGAATGATTTTGGATAGCCCAGAATGAAAAAGGGCACTGCATGAAAATGCGGTGCCCTTTCTTTTTACTGCGCCGGAACGGGAACTCAGTTGCGGTACAGGATCTTAATGATGTGGTAGCCGAACTGGGTGTGCAGCGGGCCTTGTGGCTCGATCAGTGGGGCAGAAAACACCACTTTATCGAAAGCCGGGACCATTGCGCCCTGTTTGAACTCGCCTAAGTGGCCGCCTTTTTTGCCTGACGGGCAGGTAGAGTGTTTCTTAGCCAGCTTCTCGAAATCGCCACCGTTTTTCAACTGGGCCAGGATTTCTTGTGCTTGAGCTTCTTCCTTCACGAGGATGTGCATTGCTGCGGCTGTTTTCGCCATGATAAGACCTTTTTACGAGAGAGTTTCCAGAGGCGTAATGTAACACCTGCAAGCGCCCAAGTGGAATCCAGCCTGTGTTCCATAGATGTAAATTGGGCGCTAAAGCCAGTCAATCTCAGCTTCCCTTTCTGCTACAATCGCCCTCCTTGTCCATCAAGTGAGCAAAAACAGGTCATGCGATTAAACCCTAGTCAACAAAACGCCGTCGAATTCGTAACCGGACCTTGCTTGGTTCTGGCCGGCGCTGGTTCCGGTAAAACCAGGGTGATCACCAATAAAATCGCGCACTTGATCCGTCAATGTGGGTATCAGGCTCGTCACATTGCCGCCGTGACATTTACCAATAAAGCCGCGCGTGAGATGAAAGAGCGCGTGGCGCAAACGCTGGGTCGCAAAGAAGCGCGCGGGTTGATGATTTCAACCTTTCACACCTTGGGTCTGGAGATCATCAAAAAGGAGTATGCCGCACTCGGCATGAAGTCCAATTTCTCCCTGTTCGATGATCAGGACCAGCTGGCGCTGCTCAAAGAGCTGAGTGAGAAGTGGCTGGAGCAAGACAAAACGCTGTTGCAACAGCTGATCTCGACGATCTCCAACTGGAAGAACGATCTGGTTGATCCAGCGCGCGCCGCCGATCTGGCGCGATCGGAGCGCGATAAGATCTTCGCACTCTGCTACAGCCTTTATCATGACCACATGCGCGCCTGTAACATTCTCGATTTTGATGATTTGATTCTGCTGCCGACCCTGCTGCTGCAACGCAATGAAGAGGTGCGCGAACGCTGGCAGAACAAGCTGCGCTACCTGCTGGTGGATGAATATCAGGACACCAACACCAGCCAGTACATGATGGTGAAATTGCTGGTGGGCAGCCGTGCGCGCTTCACCGTGGTAGGGGATGACGACCAATCGATTTACTCTTGGCGCGGTGCGCGTCCGCAGAATCTGGTGCTGCTCAAAGAGGATTTCCCGGCGCTGCAAGTCATCAAGTTGGAGCAAAACTATCGCTCGTCGCAACGCATTCTGAAAGCCGCCAACATCCTGATTGCCAATAACCCGCACGTGTTTGAGAAGCGCCTGTTCTCCGAGCTGGGCTATGGCGAAGCGCTGAAAGTCATTACTGCCAATAACGAAGATCACGAGGCGGAAAGAGTGGTGGGGGAGCTGATTGCTCATCACTTCATGAACAAGACTGACTATGGCGACTACGCCATTTTGTACCGTGGTAACCACCAGTCGCGGCTGTTTGAAAAGATGCTGATGCAAAACCGCATTCCTTATCGCATCTCCGGCGGCACGTCGTTCTTCTCGCGTCCTGAAATTAAAGACCTGCTGGCTTATTTACGAGTGCTCACCAATCCTGACGACGACAGCGCCTTCTTGCGCATTGTAAATACGCCGCGCCGTGAGATTGGTGCTGCGACATTGCAGAAGCTGGGTGAGTGGGCAAATCAGCGCAACAAGGGCCTGTTTAAAGCCAGCTTCGACATGGGGTTGAGCCAGTATCTTACTGGCCGCGGGCTGGAGTCATTACAGCGTTTCACCCATTGGATGGGGACCATTGCAGACCGCGTTGAGAGAGAGCCGGTGGCCGCTGTGCGCGACTTAATCCACGGCGTGGATTATGAAAGCTGGTTGTTTGAAACCTCGCCTAGCCCGAAGGCCGCAGAGATGCGTATGAAAAACGTTAACCAGCTGTTTAGTTGGATGACGGAAATGCTCGAAGGCACCGATCTCGACGAACCTATGACTCTGACTCAGGTGGTGACGCGTTTTACCCTGCGAGACATGATGGAGCGCGGCGAAAGTGATGAAGAGTTGGATCAGGTTCAACTGATGACCCTGCATGCTTCGAAGGGTCTGGAATTCCCCTACGTCTTTTTAGTTGGGATGGAAGAAGGGCTGCTGCCTCACCAGAGCAGCATCGATGAAGACAACGTGGATGAAGAGCGCCGCCTTGCTTATGTAGGGATCACCCGTGCGCAGAAAGAGCTGATCTTCACTTTGTGCCGCGAACGCCGTCAGTATGGCGAGTTGATCCGCCCCGAACCGAGCCGTTTCCTGTTGGAGCTGCCACAGGATGACCTTGAGTGGGAAACCGAGCGTAAAGTGGTCAGCGCGCAGGAGCGGATGGTCAAAGGGCAGAGCCATCTGGAGAAAATTCGCGCTCAGTTGGCAAACGCCAAGAAATAGCCGCGCGCAGCCAATGCAGCAACAAAAAAGGCGACCTAGGGTCGCCTTTACTACTTAAGTCACTTAAAGCCAATCAAACCGCGGGTTTACCGCTCTCTTCGATGAATAACGGCCAATGGGCGTAGCTCTGCCAATGGCTCTCCTGCTCTAACTCTTCTGCACGCAGTGGATGCTGCTCCAGCCAACCGTGAGGGACAATGACGTTCAAATCGTCCTCGTTGGCGCGCAGGCGCACGGCGGGAAGGGTGTCATCACGACGGCGGCTGGCAAAGATGATCGCCAGTCGCAAGATGCGGCATAAACGCTGGGCCTGACGCGGTGGCACGGCATTTTGCTGGCTGAGCAGAGGCAAATCTAACGCCTGACTCTGGTTCTGCAACAGGGTTGCCAGCAGCTTTTTCTGGGCCGGAGTAAAGCCCGGTAAATCCAAATGGCGAATCAAATACGCGGCATGGTGCGGCGCTTGCCTAAAGTCGACGCTGAGGCCAATTTCATGGATCAGGCAGGCGCTGTTCAGCAGCTCTCGTGCGCGGGCATCGAGCTGCCAGCCACTGGCGACTTGCAGCGAGAAGTTTTCGGCCAGCTGCGCCACGCGGTTAGCCTGTTCGCTGTCTAGCAGATAGCGACGCTGGAGGTTGCGTAGGGTGCGCTGGCGAATATCTTGCTCGATAGGCAAGTGCAGCATGCCATAAACCAAACCTTCGCGCAGCGCGCCGCCAGCGAGGGTCATGGTTTCGATATTGAGGGCTTTGAAGATGGCGATAAGAATCGACAGGCCGCTTGGGAAGACCAGAGCACGTTCCAGCGTTAAGCCTTCAATCTCGAGTTCTTCAAGCTTGCCGCAGTGAATCGCGCGCTGTTTCAGCTGTTGCAGCTTGGCGAGGGTGATGCGCTCATCCATGCCCTGAGCCACCATGATTTCCTGCAATGCCTGAACGGTGCCTGACGCGCCAACACAAATCTGCCAGCCATTAGCCAAGAGCCGAGGTGCAACCGGGGTTATCATGTCGAGCGCGGCTTGTTCCGCTTTCTCGAAATTCTCTTTGCCCAGATTACGGTCGCCGAAGTAGCGTTCAAGCCAAGTGACGCAGCCCATCGATAAGCTGATGAGTGCGGTGGCCTGTGCGCCCGTTCCGGTGACTAATTCCGTGCTACCGCCGCCGATATCAACCACTAAACGCTGGTCGGGACCGCCGGTGGTGTGTGCCACGCCGTGATAAATCAGGCGAGCTTCTTCTTCACCTGCAATAACCTGTACCGGGCAACCGAGAATTTCCTGCGCTTTTTGCAGGAACTCATCTGCGTTGCTCGCTAAACGCAAGGTCGCCGTGGCAACCACGCGAATCTGATCGCGTGGGATATCCTGAAGGCGTTCTGAAAACAGCTTCAGGCATTGCCAGCCGCGCTGCATCGCTTCTTGAGACAGCAGATTGTCTTTATCAAGACCGGCGGCCAGACGGACTTTGCGTTTTATCTTCGCCAGCGTCTGAATGCTGCCTGCCACCTCACGGACAACCAGCATGTGAAAGCTGTTCGAGCCTAAATCGATTGCGGCATATAATGAGGTGGAGCTCAGCATAGTAAATCAGCCCGTGCGTTTACGGTTATTATTGCGGGGCGCGCTGCTGCGGCGTGATGAAGAGTTGCTGTTGCGACGCTGACCGTTGTTTCCAGTACGGGAACGGGCCAAACGTTTTGGTGCAGGCAAGTCAGTCAACAGGGCATCGCTATTGTATTTGCTGACCGGAATACTGTGTCCGGTGTAAGTTTCAATCGCGGTCAGGTTCAGCGCATATTCTTCGCAAGCCAGACTGATGGAGTGACCACTTAAGCCAGCACGGCCGGTACGGCCAATACGGTGAACGTAGTCTTCACAGTCGTCAGGCAAATCGTAGTTGAATACGTGCGTAACCGCTGGGATGTGCAAACCGCGCGCAGCAACGTCGGTGGCGACTAGGATATCCAGCGTACCCGCTGTGAAATCTTCCAGCACCCGCAGGCGTTTCTTCTGCGGCACATCACCTGTCAACAAACCTACGCGATGACCATCGGCAGCCAGATGGCCCCAGACGTCTTCACAGCGATGCTTGGTGTTGGCGAAGATGATGCAGCGATCTGGCCATTCTTCTTCAATCAGCGTCTGCAGCAGGCGCATTTTTTCTTCATTTGAAGGGTAGAACAGCTCTTCTTGAATACGGTGACCCGTCTTCTGCTCCGGTTCGATTTCAATCGACTCGGCGTTATTCATATTTTCGAACGCCAGCTCTTTCACACGATAGGAAAGGGTTGCTGAGAACAGCATGTTAAGGCGTTGGTTAGCCGGCGGCATGCGGCGGAACAACCAGCGAATGTCTTTGATAAAGCCCAGATCGAACATACGGTCAGCTTCATCGAGAACTACCACCTGAATGGCGCTTAAGTCGATGTAGTTTTGCTTGGCGTAATCAATCAGACGGCCGGTGGTGCCGATGAGGATATCAACGCCACTTTCCAATACTTTTAATTGTTTGTCGTAACCGTCGCCGCCATAGGCCAGCCCCAGTTTCAAACCGGTGGACTCGGAAAGCGCTTCGGCGTCCGAGTGAATTTGCACTGCTAATTCGCGGGTCGGTGCCATGATTAAGGCACGTGGCTGATTGGTCTGACGACCTTCAGCAGCCGGGTTAGAAAGCAGATAATGGAAAGTAGACGCTAGAAAAGCCAGCGTCTTGCCGGTACCGGTTTGCGCCTGACCTGCAACATCACGCCCAGCGAGCGTGATTGGCAATGCCAATGCCTGAATAGGAGTGCAGTAATGAAAGCCTTTCTTTTCAAGGGCTTCAACTGCAAGCGGGTGCAGGGCGAAGTCGGAAAACTTCTGTTCGGTCAAGTGTGTTTTGCTCATAGTGTGGTAGAATATCAGCTAACTATTGCTTTACGAAAGCGTATCCGGTGAAATAAAGTCAACCTAATGTTGGTTAATGCTACATCAACAAGGTAAAGATAATCCTTTGGAGTAGAACATGAGCGATAAAATTATTCACCTGACCGATGACAGTTTCGACAATGATGTATTGAAGGCCGCGGCGCCGGTTCTGGTCGACTTCTGGGCTGAATGGTGTGGTCCTTGTAAAATGATCGCTCCGATTCTGGATGAGATTGCCACTGAGTTCGAAGGCAAACTGACCATCGCGAAGCTGAATATCGATGAAAACCCAGGTACAGCACCTAAATACGGCATCCGTGGTATTCCTACGCTGCTGTTATTTAAAGACGGTGAAGTCGCTGCAACTAAGGTTGGCGCACTGTCTAAAAGTCAGTTGAAAGAATTCCTGACTGCAAATCTGTAATCGGTCGGGATGACCCACTCCAGGTGTTTAGCGGGCTGACGTGTTTTTCATATTGTCCGCTAGACGCCTGTCAATAAGCGTGTTAAGTTTACTCTCACTGCAAATAGAGCTTACCTGTAGTTTGATTCTAACGTTTTACTCTGTGTCAAAAACATCTGCCTAGACCTATAAAGTCGCTTTGATAAAAATAACTTTAATCGGCACTGTGCTTTGACAATCTAACGGTTTTGACAAAATCGGCTTTAAGACACCTTCAAATATCAGTCTGCCCATCTAGAATAGCCCGCGTGCGACTGCCTGTGGCCTATATTCAGAAACTGCTAATTGAGTGTCCTACACAAACAGGCATGGATGACCCTGCCATACCCATTCACGACAGATGTTCGAGACATACCCCGAGTTTAAGAACCCACCATTATGAATCTTACCGAATTAAAGAACACGCCGGTCTCTGACCTGATTGCACTCGGCGAAAATATGGGGCTGGAAAACCAAGCCCGTATGCGCAAGCAAGACATTATATTTTCAATCCTGAAGCAACATGCGAAAAGCGGAGAAGACATCTTCGGTGATGGCGTACTGGAGATATTGCAGGATGGATTTGGTTTCCTCCGCTCTGGAGACAGTTCCTACCTCGCCGGTCCCGACGACATCTACGTTTCTCCTAGCCAAATTCGCCGCTTCAACCTCCGTACTGGAGACACTATTTCCGGTAAAATTCGTCCCCCTAAAGAAGGCGAACGTTATTTTGCCCTGTTGAAAGTTAACGAAGTTAACTACGACAAACCAGAAAATGCCCGCAGTAAAATTCTTTTCGAAAACTTAACCCCGTTACATGCAAACTCCCGTTTGCGTATGGAACGCGGCAACGGCTCCACCGAAGATTTAACCGCTCGCGTACTCGACTTAGCTTCCCCAATTGGCCGTGGCCAGCGTGGCCTGATCGTTGCTCCGCCGAAAGCCGGTAAAACGATGTTGCTGCAAAATATCGCCACCAGCATTGCTTACAACCATCCTGATTGCGTACTGATGGTGCTGCTGATTGACGAACGTCCGGAAGAAGTAACAGAGATGCAGCGTCTGGTTAAAGGCGAAGTGATCGCTTCAACCTTCGATGAGCCAGCATCTCGCCACGTGCAAGTGGCAGAAATGGTAATCGAGAAGGCTAAGCGTCTGGTTGAGCACAAGAAAGACGTTATCATCTTGCTCGACTCCATCACGCGTTTGGCTCGTGCCTACAACACCGTGGTTCCAGCGTCTGGTAAAGTGCTGACCGGTGGTGTGGACGCCAACGCCTTGCACCGTCCAAAACGCTTCTTCGGTGCAGCGCGTAACGTGGAAGAGGGCGGCAGCCTGACCATCATCGCTACCGCGTTGGTTGATACCGGTTCTAAGATGGATGAAGTTATCTACGAAGAATTTAAAGGTACCGGCAACATGGAACTGCATCTCGCGCGTAAAATCGCTGAGAAACGCGTCTTCCCGGCTATCGATTACAACCGTTCTGGTACCCGTAAAGAAGAGTTACTTACCTCTTCTGAAGAGCTGCAAAAAATGTGGATCCTGCGCAAAATCATCCATCCAATGGGTGAAATCGACGCAATGGAGTTCCTCATCAACAAGCTTGCGATGACCAAAACCAATGATGATTTCTTCGACATGATGAAACGTTCATAAACTGACGTCAGTTTGTTGTAAAAGTCGCCTAACGCCACGCTAATCCGTGGCGTTTTTTGTTTATGGCGGCTACGATATGGCAACTTGTAAGAAAGGAAACATTTAGGATAAGCGCCGATAGGCTTTCCGCGGCTCTTTCTCTATCCTGCCTGACGATTAGGAAAAGACATATTTATCGGTTTTTACACCATAACTGTCACCATAGGATATGACCCTAAGGCTATGAGGTTTTATGACGTTGGCCATGAGCAGCCTTATCTTTTTGCAGAGATCTGTTTACTGTGAACATACTCAATATGAGTACTGAACTCTTCATTATCTTCTTATTTTCTTTTGCCTTTTTATTTGTGGCTCGCAAAGTTGCCAAGAAAGTCGGCTTAGTTGATAAACCTAATTACCGTAAACAACACCAAGGGTTAGTTCCTCTGGTGGGCGGGATCTCTGTATTTGCTGGGATCTGTTTCACTTTCCAGATCACCGATTACCCCATTGCTCATAGCTCGCTCTATCTTGGATGTGCGGGATTGCTGGTATTTGTCGGTGCATTGGATGACCGCTTTGATATCAGTATTAAAATTCGTGCGTTAGTTCAGGCATTGGTCGCGATAGTGATGATGTACTTCGCTGGGCTGATCCTGAAAGATTTAGGCCATATCATTGGGCCTTGGGCGATGGTTCTGGGGCCGTTTGGCTACCCCATTACGCTATTTGCGGTCTGGGCGGCGATCAACGCATTCAACATGGTCGATGGCATTGACGGGCTGCTCGGCGGGCTATCGAGCGTCACCTTCGGCGCGATGGGCATAGTCATGTACATGAGCGGCCATATGGAGCTGGCTCTGTGGTGCTTCTCCATGATTGCTGCAACATTGCCCTATATATTGCTTAATCTCGGCGTGTTTGGCCCAAGATATAAAGTCTTTATGGGCGATGCAGGCAGCACCTTGATTGGCTTTACCGCCATTTGGATTTTGCTGCAAAGCACTCAGGGCGTTGCTGCGCCAATGACTCCGGTGACGGCGCTGTGGATTATCGCAATCCCATTAATGGATATGATTGCCATCATGTATCGCCGCCTGCGCAAAGGCATGAGCCCTTTCTCCCCAGACAGGCAGCATATTCACCACCTTATAATGCGCGCAGGATTTAGCCCTCGGCAGGCATTTGTTTTAATCACTCTGGCAGCAGCAGTATTGGCGGCGATAGGCGTCATTGGCGAGCACCTTGGGTTTGTACCTGAATGGTTAATGTTGATACTGTTCCTGCTGGCATTTTTATTCTATGGCTACTGCATTAAACGCGCGTGGCGCGTAGCTCGCCTGTTGAAGCGGATGAAAAGACGTCTTCGCCACGCACAGTGATGCCATCCATTAGTCATTATTTAGAGGTTTGAAAGCTTTGATGAAAGCAGAGACGAAGGTTACCGAGGTTCAATCCATCGATAATGAGCTGGATATTCGTGGCTTATGTTGTGCGCTTTGGGGCGGAAAGTTTTGGATCTTAGGTATTGCGCTGCTGTTTGCACTCATTGCTTTGGGCTCCTCCTATTTAATGAAACAGGAGTGGAGCTCGACGGCGATCACTGACCGCCCAACGGTGAATAACCTCTCTTCTTATTTCTCTCAGGCGCAGTTTTTACGCAATCTCGACACGCGCAATGCCGTTGCGCCTTTGGGTACCCAGCCTTCGATTTCTGACGATGCGTACAGCGAGTTTGTCATGCAGCTGGCTTCTTACGACACCCGCCGCGATTTCTGGCTGCACAGCCCTTATTATCAGCAGCGTAAAGAGGGCGATGCCCACGCCGATGCCGCCCTGCTAGACGACATGATCAATGACATCCAGTTCACGGCAAGAGACGCGCTGAAAGTGCCAAACGACAGTGTGAAGCTGACCGCTGAAACCTCTGCAGATGCCAATAAGCTGCTGCGTGAATATGTTAATTTCGCCAGTAAGCGCGCGGCGCAACATCTGTTTGACGAGCTGCAAGGCGCATGGGCTGCCCGCACTCAATCGATGAAAGCACAGGTTAAGCGTCAGGAAGCCGTCGCGCAGTCTATTTTCCAGCGCCAAACCAATAATGCCGAGCAAGCACTGAAGATAGCCCAGCAGCAGAACATTAATAGCAGCCGTACAGATACTCCGGCCGAGCAGTTGCCGAATTCCGACATGTTCCTGTTAGGCGTGCCAACGCTCAAGGCGCGCGCTGAATTATTGCAAGCCTCGGGACCAAGCTATGACCTCGACTATGACCAGAACCGAGCCATGCTTGCGACCTTAAATGTTGGGCCTACTTTGACTGCCCATTTCCAGACTTACCGCTACCTGCGTACCCCAGAAGAGCCGGTGAAACGCGACAGTCCGCGCCGAGCTTTCCTGATGATCATGTGGGGTGCCGTTGGGGCATTGGTAGGTGCTGGCATTGCACTGGCGAAACGCCGGAGCCGCACAGCCGCGTAACTCATTTAATAAAGACGATATTTGCGTCTGGCCGGTAGGAACGCACACGGCCTAACCGAAAAAGAGAGACTCATTGTGAAAGTGTTGACCATCTTCGGCACACGACCAGAGGCCATCAAAATGGCCCCTTTACTGCACGCATTGGCTCAGGATGATGCCTTTGAGTCAAAAGTCTGCGTTACGGCGCAGCATCGCGAAATGCTCGATCAAGTGTTGCACTTGTTCGGCATCGTGCCTGATTACGATCTCAATATAATGCAGCCAGGCCAAGACCTGACGGAAATCACCAGTCGCATTCTTAAAGGCTTAAAGCCCGTTCTGCAAGACTTTAAGCCAGATATCGTCTTGGTTCATGGCGATACCACTACCACGTTCTCGGCCAGTCTGGCCGCGTTTTACCAGCAGATCCCGGTGGGTCATGTGGAAGCCGGTCTGCGCACCGGAGACCTCTCTTCGCCGTGGCCAGAAGAGGCCAATCGCCGTCTGACAGCCCATCTGGCGAAGTGGCATTTCGCCCCGACGGAGACCTCCCGCGCGAATCTGCTGCGTGAATCTATTGATGCTGACGACATCTTCGTCACCGGCAATACGGTTATCGACGCTTTGCTGTGGGTGCGTGACCGCGTGCAGGGCGACGCGGCGCTGATAGAGCAACTGGCGGCCCGCTACCCGTTTATTGATGAGAATAAGAAGCTTATCTTAGTCACCGGCCATCGCCGGGAGAGCTTTGGCGGCGGCTTTGAGCGGATTTGCAACGCATTAGCAGACATCGCGCTGAAGCACCCTGAAGTGCAGATTGTCTATCCGGTACACCTCAATCCGAATGTGAGTGAGCCGGTTAATCGCATCCTGCATGACATCGATAATGTCATCCTGATTGAACCGCAAGACTACCTGCCGTTCGTCTATTTGATGGATAAGTCCTACCTGATCCTCACCGATTCTGGCGGCATTCAGGAAGAGGCGCCGTCGCTGGGCAAACCCGTGTTAGTCATGCGCGAAACCACTGAACGGCCAGAAGCCGTCAGCGCCGGCACGGTCAAACTTGTCGGTACCGAAACCAAAAAAGTGATCGAAGAGGTGACCCGCCTGCTCAACGACGAAAATGCCTACCAAAGCATGAGCCGGGCACACAATCCTTACGGCGACGGCGAGGCTTGCCGTCGTATTCTTGACGCACTGAAGAATCATCGAGTATCACCATGAGCTTCCATACGATTTCTGTCATTGGGCTGGGTTACATCGGCCTGCCGACCGCCGCGGCCTTCGCTTCGCGCCAGAAAAAAGTCATTGGCGTAGACATCAACCAGCACGCCGTCGATACCATTAATCGTGGTGGCATCCACATCGTCGAGCCTGACCTTGACGCGCTGGTTAAGCAAGCCGTCGACGAGGGCTTCCTTGAAGCATCGACCCGCCCTTATCCTGCCGACGCTTTTTTGATTGCCGTGCCAACGCCGTTTAAAGGCGAGCATCAGCCGGACTTGAAATATGTTGAAGCCGCCGCGCGCTCCATTGCGCCAGTGCTGAAAAAGGGTGATTTGGTTATCCTCGAGTCAACTTCTCCGGTGGGCACCACCGAGCAGATGGCCGAGTGGCTGGCAGAGTGCCGCCCTGATTTGACTTTCCCACAGCAAGAGAGCGATCGCGCTGATATCAACATTGCCTACTGCCCGGAGCGCGTTCTGCCCGGTCAGGTGATGGTGGAACTCATTAAAAACGACCGCGTTATCGGTGGAATGACAGCCGTTTGCTCTCAGCGCGCCTGTGATTTGTACAATATTTTCCTTCAAGGTGAGTGCGTGGTGACCAATTCGCGCACCGCTGAGATGTGCAAGCTGACTGAAAACAGCTTCCGCGACGTCAATATCGCTTTCGCCAATGAGCTGTCGCTGATTTGCGATGCGCAGGGTATTAACGTTTGGGAGCTTATCGCGCTGGCCAACCGCCATCCGCGCGTGAATATTTTGCAGCCCGGTCCGGGCGTTGGCGGCCACTGTATCGCGGTTGACCCGTGGTTTATCGTGGCGCAAAACCCCGAGCAGTCGAAGCTTATCCGCACCGCGCGCGAAGTTAACGACGGCAAACCGCACTGGGTGGTCGACCGAGTGAAATCTCAGTTTGCCGACTGCCTGACCGCCACTGGCAAACGGGCGTCTGAAATCAAAATTGCCTGCTTCGGTTTGGCCTTCAAACCCAACATTGATGACCTGCGCGAAAGCCCGGCGGTGGAAGTCAGCAAGCTGATTGCCGACTGGCACTCCGGTGAGACCTGGGCCGTCGAGCCTCACGTGCATCAGCTTCCCGCGTCGCTTAGCGACAAAGTCACGCTGCACTCGCTGGAAGATGCGCTGGAGCATGCCGATCTGCTGGTGATGCTGGTGGATCATAAAATCTTTAAAGCGATCCCCGCCGATCAGGTTAAACAGTCATGGATTGTTGATACCAAAGGCGTTTGGCGCTGATCTTCATGGCCGGAGGTATGCATGAGTCTTTGTGGAACGCTCGAATTTCTTGAATGGGAAAGTGAGTTTTTCCATCTGCGAACGGCAAAGTTTCACGCTGACTCTGGCTCGCCTCCTGTTGAGGCTACTGATTTAGCTGGCTTTCAGCTGGTGCAGGCCAAGGTCGACGCGCAGGACGTGGTTCTGCTGAGCGCGCTTCAGGCCGCTGGTTTCCAGTTTGCCGAAGGGGAGATTGACGTGCGCATCTCACTCAGCAGCAAACTCGCCTTGGTCGGCGCTGCCAGCCCCGCTGGTGAATCCGACATCCCGCACGTCACCGCCGCCGCCTCGGCCGCTTTCGCGCTCAGCCGTTTCCGCGCCCCTTGGTATCAAGCTGGGGATAGCGCGCGTTTCTACGCGCTGTGGGCTGAGAAAGCCGTGCGAGGCACTTTTGATGATCAGTGTTTGCTGATTAAAAATGCCCAAGGTGACTTACAAGGCTTTGTCTCACTGCGTGAAATCGGGCCGGGCGAGGCGCGAATTGGCCTGCTGGCGGTGCTGCCCGAGTGGCAATCCTGCGGCATTGGCAAGCAGTTGATGGCCGCCGCCAAGCAGTGGTGTGTGGCGAAGGGTTTGTCGCATTTGCATGTCGCGACTCAAACGGGCAACGTCGCGGCCCTTAATCTCTATCTCGCCAGCGGGGGGAAAATCACTCGCTCGGCATATTGGCTTTACAGGTGAAAATATGATCCCTTTTAACGCACCTCCGGTATTCGGTACCGAGATGGATCACATGCGCGCAGCGATGAGCAGCGGGAAAATGTGCGGTGACGGCGGCTTTGGCCTGCGTTGCCAGCAGTGGTTTGAGCAGCGTTTTGGCAGCGCCAAAGTCCTGCTGACGCCGTCATGTACCGCGTCGCTTGAGATGGCGGCGTTGCTGCTGGATATCAAAGAAGGCGACGAAGTGATCATGCCGAGCTTCACCTTCGTCTCCACGGCCAATGCCTTTGTGCTGCGCGGCGCGAAAATCGTCTTTGTGGATGTGCGCCCAGACACCATGAACATTGATGAAACGCTGATTGAAGCCGCGATCACCGAGAAGACCCGCGTCATCGTGCCGGTGCATTACGCGGGCGTGGCCTGCGAGATGGACACCATCATGCAGCTGGCCGAGAAATATAACCTGTTCGTGGTGGAAGATGCCGCGCAGGGCGTGATGTCGACCTATAAAGGCAAGGCGCTGGGGGCTATCGGCCATATTGGCTGTTTCAGTTTCCATGAAACCAAAAACTACACGGCGGGCGGCGAGGGCGGCGCGACCCTGATCAATGATAAAGCGCTGATTGAACGCGCTGAGATAATCCGCGAGAAAGGCACCAACCGCAGCCAGTTCTTCCGTGGCCAAGTGGACAAATACACTTGGCGCGATATCGGCTCCAGCTACCTGATGTCCGACCTACAGGCCGCTTACCTGTGGGCTCAATTGGAAGCCGCCGAGCCGATTAACCAGCGCCGTCTGGCCCTGTGGGATAACTACCACCGCGCCTTGCAGCCGCTGGCGCAGGCTGGGCGCATTACGCTTCCGGCTATCCCTGAGGGCTGTGTGCACAATGCCCACATGTTCTATCTGCGCCTGAACGATATTACTGACCGCGACGCCTTTATCGCCCACATGAAAGCGGCCGATATTTTGACCGTATTCCACTACATCCCGCTGCACACCAGTCCTGCTGGGCTGAGTTTCGGCCGATTCAGTGGTGAAGACCGTTTTACCACGCCGGAAAGCGAGCGTCTGGTGCGCCTGCCGCTGTTCTATAACATGACCGACGAAACGCAGCAGACCGTGATCGCCGCCATGCTGAAATACTTCGCCTGATATGTCTCTGGCAAAAGCATCGGTATGGACGGCAGGTTCGACGCTGATAAAAATCGCGGCGGGCCTGCTGGTGGTCAAGCTGCTGGCAGTGGCCTTTGGCCCGAGCGGCGTGGGGCAGGCGGGGAATTTCCGCCAGATGGTGACGGTGCTCGGCGTGCTGTCCGGGGCTGGGATTTTCAACGGCGTTACTAAGTATGTTGCAGAACATCATCATGATCCGGCGCGCTTAAAGGCGGTTCTGGGCACGGCGTCCAGCCTGATTCTGTTTTTCTCCACCGCGCTGGCGTTGGTGTTCCTGTTGGCCGCCGCGCCGATAAGCATGGGGCTTTTTGGTCACGACAGGTATCAGTCGGTAGTGCGCGCCGTCGCCTTTATTCAGATGGGTATCGCCTACGCCAACTATTTTCAAGCCATCCTGAAAGGTTATCGGGACGCGCGGGGCAATGCGCTGGCGGTGATTGGCGGCAGTCTGATTGGCCTGCTGGCCTATTTACTCTGCTTCAAGCTCGGAGGCTATGAAGGCGCGTTGGCCGGGTTGGCGTTGGTGCCGGCTCTGGTGGTACTGCCTGCTGGCGCAATGCTCTGGCGGCGTAAGCCTTTTCCTCTGCACTTCCTGCGTCTGGGTTTTGATCGCGCGATAGCCAGCCATCTGGGCAAATTCACTCTGATGGCCCTCATCACCTCGGTGACCCTGCCGGTGGCCTATGTGATGATGCGAAACCTGCTGGCGAAGTATTACAGCTGGGATGCCGTGGGGATCTGGCAGGGCGTGAGCAGCATTTCTGACGCCTATTTGCAGTTCATCACCGCCTCTTTTAGCGTCTACTTGTTGCCGACGTTGTCGCGGTTGACCGATAAACAGGCCATTTCACGCGAAATAGTGAAGTCGCTGAAGTTTGTCATTCCCGCCGTGGCCTGCGCCAGCTTTGTGGTTTGGCTGCTGCGTGACTTCGCCATTTGGCTGCTGTTCTCGCACCAGTTCACCGCCATGCGCGACCTGTTTGCGTGGCAGTTGGTCGGCGATGTGCTCAAAGTCGGCTCCTATGTATTTGGCTATTTGGTGATTGCCAAAGCCTCTTTGCGCTTTTATATATTGACCGAGATTAGCCAGTTCGCGCTGCTGACGGCTTTCTCCCACTGGCTTATCCCGTTGAAGGGTTCTCTTGGCGCTGCGCAGGCCTACATGGCGACTTACATCGTCTATTTCACCCTGTGTAGCATCGTTTTTGTTATTTACCGTAGACGAGCATGACGACGCTGATTCACGTTTTGGGATCTGATATCCCGCACCATAATCTTACCGTTTTGCGCTTCTTCAATGACGTGCTGGCGGAGCAATTGCCGCCAGAGCAGGTTCGCCGTTTTATGGTGGCAGCTGCCGATAAGTCAGCTTTTAGCGCATTTACCCGGCTGAATATTGAAGTCTATCAAGACAAGAAAACGCTGGCGCAGGCGGTTATTGCGCAGGCTCAGTCCAATCGCCAGCAGAAATTCTTCCTGCACGGGCAGTTCAACCCGACCCTGTGGCTCGCATTGCTCAGTGGCAAGATTAAAGCGCGTCAGGCGTGCTGGCATATCTGGGGCGCGGATTTGTACGAAGCCTCGGGCAGCCTGAAATTCCGCCTGTTCTATCTGCTGCGCCGTCTAGCTCAGGGGCGCATTGGCCACGTGTTTGGCACTCGCGGCGACCTGAATCACTATCACCAGCGGCATCCGCGCGTGGCGTCATCGCTGCTCTATTTCCCGACGCGCATGGACCCCGCGCTGACCCAGTCAGCCGAACAGCCTGCCCCCGCCGGGCCAATGGCCGTGCTGGTGGGCAACTCTGGGGATCGCAGTAATCGCCACATTGAAGCACTGAATTCGCTGCACCAGCAGTTTGGCGCAGAAATTAAGGTGATTATCCCCATGGGCTATCCGGCGGATAATCAGCAGTACATTGAACAGGTTAGAGCCGCCGCGCTGGGGTTATTCCCGGCAGAGAATGTCGAATTGCTGACCGACGCCATGCCCTTTGATGCCTATCTCAATCTGCTGCGTCGCTGCTCGCTGGGTTATTTCATTTTCGACCGCCAGCAGGCGATTGGTACTCTTTGCCTGCTGATTCAGTTCGGCGTGCCTTTTGTGGTCAGCCGCAAAAACCCGTTCTGGCAGGATCTGGCGGAGCAGCATCTGCCGGTACTGTTTTACGGCGATGCCTTAGATAGCGCCACGGTGGCTGAAGCTCGCCGCCAGTTACTCAGCGCCGACCGGCAGAATATCGACTTCTTCAACCCGAACTACATTGCGGGCTGGCAGCAGGCGATTGAGCTGGTGACCGGCGGAGCAGCATCATGACGCTGACCCAATTTGGCGGCCTGAGTCTGGTCTACGCGCTCTCTTTGATTTTTATTCTGACGCTGACTTATAAAGAGTTCCGCCGCGTCAGATTTAACTTCAACGTCTTCTTTTCCATGCTCTATTTGCTGACATTCTATTTCGGCTTCCCGCTGACCTGCCTGTTGGTGTTCCGATTTGATGTCAAAGTGGTGCCGGTTGAAAACCTGCTGCAAGCCATGCTGGCGGCGACCTGCTTCTACGGCATTTACTACGTGTGCTACAAAACGCGCCTCAGGGCGAAGTCTGACAAGCCCCGCGTGCCAATTTTCACCATGAATCGGGTGGAAACCCACCTGACGTGGATGCTGTTGGCGCTGGTGGCTATCGTAACGGTGTCTATCTTCTTCCTGCACAACGGTTTTCTGCTGTTTAAGCTCAAGTCTTACAGCCAGATTTTCTCTAGCGAAGTGTCGGGCGTGGCGTTGAAACGCTTCTTCTACTTCTTTATTCCCGCCATGCTGGTGGTCTATTTCCTGCGCCAAAACAGCCGCAGTTGGCTGTTCTTCTTGGTCAGCACCGTGGCCTTTGGGCTGCTCACCTATGTGATTGTTGGCGGCACGCGTGCCAATATTATTATTGCCTTCGCCTTATTCTTGTTTATCGGCATTGTGCGCGGCTGGATCTCCCTGTGGATGCTGGCAACGGCGGGCGTGATGGCGGTGGTCGGCATGTTCTGGCTGGCGCTAAAGCGTTATGGCATGAATGTGAATGGCCCCGAGGCGTTTTACACCTTCCTCTATCTGACCCGCGACACCTTCTCTCCGTGGGAAAACCTCGGGCTGCTGCTGCAAAACTACGACAAAATCAGTTTTCAGGGGCTGGCGCCAATTGTGCGCGACTTTTACGTGTTCATCCCAAGCTGGCTGTGGCCCGAGCGCCCGGCGGTGGTGCTTAACTCGGCCAACTACTTCACTTGGGACGTGCTGAACAACCACTCTGGCTTGGCGATTTCACCAACCTTAATTGGTTCGCTGGTGGTGATGGGCGGCGTGTGGTTTATCCCGCTCGGCGCGGTGGTGGTGGGCTTAATTATCAAATGGTTTGACTGGCTCTATGAGCTGGGCAAAGCCGAGACTAACCCCTATAAAGCCGCCATTTTGCAAAGCTTTTGTTTCGGTGCGGTATTCAATATGATCGTGCTGGCGCGCGAAGGGGTAGACTCCTTCTTCTCCCGCGTGGTGTTTTTCTGCCTGATTTTTGGCTTGTGTCTGGTGGTCGCAAAATTACTTTACTGGATGTTTGATGCCATCGGGCTTATTCGCCCGCGCCGCGTGCTCGACCACGTTTCAACCAAAGGGAACCCCACGACGCCCGCGTCGTCGCAGGAATATTAATGATTTCAAATAACAACATCCCCACGTATTCCATTCGCGGCATAAATTTATGCGGCTTTAACGATATGGACCACTTTATCAATTACCTGTTTGATGGCCCACAGCTTAAAACCGGCTCGCTGGTGGCGATTAATGCCGAAAAAGTGCTGACCATGGAAAGTCAGCCCGCCATTGCCGAGCTGATTGGTCAGGCGAAATACAAATATGCCGACGGCATCAGCATTGTGCGTTCCATTCGCCGTAAATATCCCGAAGCCAAGGTCTCGCGCATCGCGGGAGCCGACCTGTGGGAAGGGCTGATGCAGCGCGCAGGGCAGGAGGGCACGCCGGTATTTTTGATTGGCGGTAAGCCCGAGATACTGGAGCAGACCAAGGCTAAACTGCGGGCGCAGTGGAACGTCAACATTGTGGGCAGTCAGGATGGCTACTTCACGCCGCAGCAGCGCGACTCGCTATTTGAGCAGGTAAAAGCGTCGCAGGCGGCGATTGTTACCGTGGCGATGGGGTCGCCAAAGCAAGAGATCTTGATGCGCGACTGCCAGTTAGTTCACCCTCAGGCGCTATATATGGGGATTGGCGGCACTTACGATGTGTTCACCGGGCATGTGAAGCGCGCGCCAAAAATCTGGCAAAAGTTGGGCCTTGAGTGGCTTTATCGCCTGATTCGCCAGCCAAGCCGACTGGGCCGCCAGCTAAAACTGCTGAAATATCTGCGTTACCACTACACCAACCAGCTCTAATTCTTGCTTTGCGTCGCGAGGTTTTCACCTTCGCGGCGCGCCATCTCTCGTTTTTCCTGCCTATTTGCTGCTTATTGCAGCGCCTGCTGTCAACCGGGACGCAGCTTCTCTATTCGTGGTTTGCAACTGATCACAAAATGCGAAACCATACTGCCCGTTTTAACTCCCGAGCGGGAAAACCAGACTATAAAAATAACATTCCGGAGAATCCGGAAGGCAAACACAATAACGATAACATTGAGGATTTATGGCAAGTAACGAGGAAAAAGGTGGTCTACACCGAGGGCTAGAAGCCCGTCATATAGAGCTGATTGCCTTGGGCGGGACAATCGGCGTGGGTCTGTTCATGGGGGCGGCAAGCACGCTGAAATGGGCGGGTCCTTCGGTTTTACTGGCTTATATTCTGGCCGGGGTGTTCGTGTTCTTCATCATGCGCGCCATGGGCGAAATGCTGCATCTCGAGCCGGTTGCCGGTTCCTTTGCAGTTTACGCGCATAAGTATCTCGGGCCTTACTATGGCTATCTGACCGCGTGGAGCTACTGGTTCATGTGGATAGCCGTGGGTATCTCGGAGATCACGGCGATTGGGGTCTATGCGCAATACTGGTTCCCGGACTTACCTCAGTGGATACCGGCGATTGCCGCGGTGGCTATCGTCGCTGCGGCCAATCTGGCGGCGGTGAAGCTCTACGGTGAGTTTGAGTTCTGGTTCGCGCTGATCAAAATCACCACCATCATTGTGATGATCGTGGTGGGGCTGGCGGTGATTTTCTTTGGTTTTGGCAACCACGGCCAGCCGATTGGCTTTGGCAACCTGACGGCGCACGGCGGCTTCTTTGCCGGTGGCTGGAAAGGCTTCCTGTTCGCCCTCTGTATCGTGGTGGCGTCCTATCAGGGCGTCGAGCTGGTGGGTATCACCGCCGGTGAAGCCAAGAACCCGCAGGTGACGCTAAAGCGCGCTATTAATAACATCCTGTGGCGTATCCTGATTTTCTACGTCGGCGCGATCTTCGTCATCATTACTATCTTCCCGTGGAATGAGATGGGCACTCACGGCAGCCCGTTTGTGCTGACCTTCGCCAAAATCGGTATCACGGCGGCGGCGGGGATTATCAACTTTGTGGTGCTGACGGCGGCGCTGTCGGGCTGTAACAGCGGTATGTACAGCTGTGGTCGCATGCTGTACGCCCTGTCGCAGAATCGCCAAGTCCCGGCATTCTTGGGCAAAGTGTCGAAAAGCGGCGTGCCGGTGTACGGCATTACCGTGTCTATTGCGGTATTGGTGGTGGGTTCATGCCTGAACTACGTCATCCCGAACCCAGAGAAGGTGTTCGTGTATGTCTACAGCGCCAGCGTGCTGCCGGGCATGGTGCCGTGGTTTGTAGTGTTGGTCAGTCAGCTGCGTTTTCGCGAGGCGCATAAAGAGAAGCTGAAAGACCATCCGTTTAAATCGGTGCTGTTCCCTTACGTCAACTATCTGACGCTGGCATTCTTAGCCTGCGTGCTGGTCGGAATGGCGATAAACCCTGATACGCGCGTATCTTTGCTGGTAGGCGGTATTTTCATCGCGGCGATCAGCTTGATATACTTCGGGCTGGGGATGCACAAGCGGGCATCTCTGACCACTGAAAGCGTAAAATAACGTCGTAAGTCATGGGTGGGGAAGGTAAGACGCCTACTTTTAATGCGTATTGGACAAAGAGCAATCAAACGCAACTTTTCCAATAAAAAGCACTAGACAGGGTGGCATTAAAACCGTAGTATCCCCACCCGCAACGGCGCTAAGCGCCCGTAGCTCAGCTGGATAGAGCGCTGCCCTCCGGAGGCAGAGGTCTCAGGTTCGAATCCTGTCGGGCGCACCATTAAGTTTGCGCTAGAGTTGCGGTGGTACTGTTTGAGGTTAAAACAGTTCACGTGTGGAAGAGTTTGAAATGGTGGCTATAGCTCAGTTGGTAGAGCCCTGGATTGTGATTCCAGTTGTCGTGGGTTCGAGTCCCATTAGCCACCCCAAATTTTTTAAATGATTTTGTGAATGTGACATGCGATGGTGGCGGAATTGGTAGACGCGCTAGCTTCAGGTGTTAGTGTCCTTAGGATGTGAGGGTTCGAGTCCCTCCCTTCGCACCACACACAAAATGCATTTAAATGATGCTGTTAGCATTAAAAAGTAGTAAGATGCACGACATCGGCGAGTAGCGCAGCTTGGTAGCGCAACTGGTTTGGGACCAGTGGGTCGGAGGTTCGAATCCTCTCTCGCCGACCAATTTAAGAAACCTGCTTTTTAAAGCAGGTTTTTTTTCGTCTGAAGTTTATAAGGATGAGAACCTCCGAAGGAGGTTTGAGCCGAGCGCAGCGAGACCACGTTGCTTTAGCAACGGCCCGCAGGGCAAGCATCGCAGATGCGCGTAATCCTCTCTCGCCGACCAATTCGAAGAAACCTGCTTTCAAAAGCAGGTTTTTTTTCGTCTGGAGTTTATGAAAGGTTCTTTCTCTCCCGCTTTATCCTTATTTAGCTCTCTTTTCAGCCCCTGTCGTCCTTCAGCAACATCCCTGTTTTGGTCTGTCGCTATCCGGTGACACTTAATTTATTGAAATTAATGATTTTATATCGTGATCGAGCAGGGTGTCGTTTGCCAGCAACACTTATTTCATTTAAGTCGGGGATGAGTTCAGAGGAAAGTTCAGCGCGCAAAGGCGTGAGAAAACTTATCTCTTATAAATTCATTTAAAATCAAAAAGATAAATATTTATTGAGTCAATTGGAGATGATTTTTAGAATTGTGGCACGCTATCTGCAATAATTACTGCGTAGATGCTCATTCCACCTCCTATGTTTGCCTTAGGGCTTCATAAAACTGGGAATGACGCAGAGCCACTTTATAGTGCCTATTGTCTATCTGACCGATAAGCGCCTCTCATCAGGCATTTATCAACCAGCAGGCAAATCGTTGAGTGAGGCACTCCCCTGTTGTCTTAGACCTGATTGTTTTATGCACTTGCCACTCGGCAAGTGTTTTTTTTTGCCTAAATCCCCGTCATCCTTCAAGCCGCAGATGCGTTGGCTGCATTCCCTTACCCGAATCACTGGTAACTTATATCTTGTTGATAGCAACAAAAAAGGCCCCCGAAGGAGCCTTTTTGAGATACGTATTTCTAGCAGATTGAAGCTTTACTGCTCTTGCGAGTTGTTCAGTGTCAGCATCAAGCCTTTGTGGCGCATTTCTGCGGCCTCTGCCGGTTTGTGGAGCTTATCCAGAGCATCCGCCAGCCATGCGTAGTCGTAGGCGTCCGGGCGCAGTTTGAGAGCTTCACGGAAGGATTCCGCAGCCTGTGCCCACTCGCCGTGTTTCATCAACAGTTGCCCCAGCGTGCTGCTCAGCAGCGCAGTAGAGCCATTTTGTTTGATGATTTGGCGCAGCGCCTTCTCCAACTGCTCGGGATTGCCTGAACGCAGCTTCGGCATCATGGCGACCAGACGTTCATCATATTGGCGCTTGATGCCGCCCAGAATCACTTCCTGCGCTAAATCCTGATCGTTGCATTCAATCAGATGCGCTGCCATGGCGACCTGCAAAGCAACTTCGTGGCGAGTTTTACGATTCTGGTCTTTCCACCAACGTTTCAGCCCGTCACTGCCTTCCTCGGCCATGATTTGATTCATTAAGCCGATATAGGCCTGCTCCTGCAGCACGCGCAGCTCTTCGTCGTCATGCACGCCCGCTTTCGCCATCGACGGCAAAATCTCCAGCAATGAAGCGTAGGCCCCAGTGCGCAGATAGGCTTGCTCGGCCAGACGCAGAATCTCCGGGTGGCGCGGTGACTGACCAATCAGGCGATCAACGCCGTGGCGCGCCGCGTGGATCTCTCCCTGCGCGAGCTGAATGCGCACGCGGGTGATGTCCACCGGCATCTGGTCGATATCGGCGATTTCAGCCGCGCGTTCCAGATACTGATTAGTGCGAATGTCATCGCCACGCTGCTGCGCTGCTTCTGCCGCCAGCAGGTAGTTCACCACCGGCTGATCGGCATGGTCCGCATTGCGCGCCAGCAGTTTCTCCATCTGACGATGGTCGCCTTCCGCCAGTTTTAACATGGCAGCCTGCGTCTGCTTACGCGCCTTCGAGCTTTTACGCCCGGCGAACCAGCCGCGAGTGCGTGCGCCGGTGCGGAACACGCGGCGCAGGATCCATTCAATGAAGAACAGAACCAGCATCAGCACCACGAACATGATAACCAAGCCGGTAACGCTAGTTTCAACGTTGTAGTTGTCGGTCTGGATCAGCACATAACCCTGATGCCCAGCGAGCATCGGGCCGACCACAATCCCGGCAATGATAATCAGGAATAACACTAAGACCTTTAGCATGCGTTATCCCCCCTGAGTAGAGGCTGCGGGCTGCTGAAGCAGATTACGCACCCGGGTTTGCATCAGTTTTTCCAGCATCGGCTGGCTTTTCAGCTGGTCCGGGACGTCCATCGAAATAGACTGCTGGCTCAGGTTATCCACATCTTCAAGGAATGCTTTAGTCGCCGGGTCGCTGGTATCGAAGTAGGCACGAACCCAGGTGGAAACAGATTCAAGAGACTGTTTGTAGATCTCATCCTGATGGCGCGGCACGGCCTGTGCGGCAATCAGCAGCTTGGAGCGAATATTCTCACGCAGATAGACATCTTGATTCGGCGCCAGCAGAGGCTCTGCGCTGCTATCGCGACGGCGAATAGTGATGAAATCTGACATGAAGTTATGCCAGCTCTTGGTGAGGTTTTGACGCCATTCGCTGAGGGAGCTGGACAGGCTGGTGCCGTCGTCGTCCATCGGCGCTTCGTCGCTGTCGTTATCGGCCAGACGCAGGTTATCTACCTGATTAGTCAGCTGATTAGTCTTCAGAATGATGCCGTCGAAGTCGACCTGAGTCACCGCCGACAGGCTCGATACATCCTCATTCAGTGCGCGACGCACCTCAATCAGGCTTGGGTCATTCATGTCGGCCAGACTGGCGTCGGCGCTTTTCAGCAGCGCGGCGGCGGTGGTGACGTCTTGGTCGCTCCACAGCTTGCGACCGGCCAGTTTCACCAAGAAGTCGGCCTGGGCTAGCAGCCAAGTTTTGGCATCGCTACCGGAAATGCTGGCGACTTTGTCCTGCAATTCATTGAGCTGGCGGCTGAAAGAGGCTTCCTGACGCTCGCTGGTCTGCTGCGATTTGTCTTGTTGGCTGAGCAGGTCGGCAATTTGCTGCTTGTCCTGCTGCTGGGTTTTCTGCAAGGCAATAAGTTGGTCTTGTAACTCATCAACTGCCGCCGTTTGCTTCAGTCCCTGAGTGTGTCCGTGATAGTAAAGACCCGCCCCTAAGGCAATCACCAATACGATGGCGATAGCACCCAGAACTGGCGCAGTGCGTTGTTTTTTACGCAAAGCATTCAGCTGCTCATTTTGCTGATCTAACTGAATATCTTGTGGTTTTTCACGGCGATCAACATCTGGCTGTTGGGGGCTCTCAGCCGCAGGGGTGATCATGTCATCCTGTGCGGAAGGATTTTTTTGTTCCGTCATCTTGGCACATCCCTTAGTCAGGTTATTTTAATGCACGAATTAGTGCATCATTATCTGCGTTTTCGGCGACCCGAATATCCTGCCAGCCAAATTGGCGGGCGAGGGTCGCCAAGCGTTCACTGACCACTATCAGGCTACAGCGCAGTAACCAAGATTGGCGATAGTCATCAGGAACTAACGTATAAAGCTGTTCTAACATTTCTCCACTGGTGACCACCAGCGTATTGATACCGGCGCGCTGCCAGCTCGAGCTTTGCTCGCTGCCATCATAATGAATCTGGCTACGCTGATAGCACTCACAGTATGTCACTTCGACGCCACGTTCCCGCAGCGTTTCAGCCAACAGTTCACGTCCACCATTACCGCGCAAAATCAGCGCTTTTTTGCCTGCCAGATGCTGTAAATCGGGCAGGTTGAGCAGCACTTCGCTGGTTTCGCCATCGTGAGGATAGATAACCGGCAGGCTACTCACGCGATGGAAAAGCAGGCCAGTGGTGCGGCCAATCGCGTAATAATTGACGTGCTCAGGCCATGACTGATTTGCCTGCTGCAAAGCACGTTCCGCGTACTTAACAACATGCTGGGAAAGCACAAACACCAAGTCATGCTGGTTTAAAGAGGATAGCAGGTTCGGCAGAACCGCGAGCTCCCTTCCCGGCGCAAATTCAATCAAAGGGGAGTGATAGGCAACCCGACCAAGCGTTCTTAGTCTACTGACCAACAGTTCTCCCGAGGGAGAGGGGCGGGTTACCAATATACTCATTTTGGTGGGTTACCTTGGTAGACTTCTTGCAGGATCTCACGGGCTCCGTTGGCCAGCAGCTCTTCGGCCAAGTCAACGCCCATACGCTCGGCATCTGCCGTGTTTCCACGGCGTTCGCCACGCACCATTTGGCTGCCATCGGGTGCGCCAACCAAGGCGCGAAGCCAGATTTGGTCGCCGTCGATTTCAGCATAGCTGCCAATCGGCACCTGACACCCACCTTCTAGACGCGTATTCATGGCGCGTTCGGCCAGCACGCGCAGTGTGGTTTCGCGGTGTGCCAGCGGAGCAAGCAGGGCGCGGGTTTCGCTGTCATCAAGACGGCATTCGATCCCCACGGCACCTTGGCCCACGGCCGGCAAGCACTCTTCCGGCGTCAGCGCGGTGCGCACGCGGTCTTGCAGATTGAGGCGATTCAGGCCAGCGACGGCGAGAATAATCGCGTCGTAGTCGCCGTTATCAAGCTTCGCCAGACGGGTGCCGACGTTGCCGCGTAAATCGCGAATCACTAAATCGGGGCGCTGTTCGCGCAGCTGGCACTGACGGCGCAGGCTCGAAGTACCCACGACGCTGCCTTGCGGCAGGTCGGCGAGACTGGCGTAATGGTTGGACACGAAGGCGTCACGCGGGTCATCGCGCTCGCAAATCGTCACCAGACCTAAGCCTTCCGGAAACTCAACCGGAACGTCTTTCATTGAGTGAACCGCGATATCCGCGCGGCCGTCGAGCATGGCTAATTCCAGCTCTTTGACGAACAGACCTTTACCGCCCACCTTGGCCAGCGGGGTGTCTAAAATGATGTCGCCTTTGGTGACCATCGGAACCAGTTCGACCTTCAAACCGGGATGACAAGCCATTAATTGCTTCTGAACGTACTGTGCCTGCCACAGAGCCAGCGGGCTCTGTCGGGTGGCAATTCGAATGATTTTGTCTAACATGCTTGTTACCGTTTTACTATTTCGCTGACCATCCTACCACCGACAGAGGAAAGCTGTCAGCGTAAGAAGCCATCGCGAGCATCCATCGCTTTGTGACGATAATTTGCAAACGGGCAGTAAATTGCATGATTTTGTTAAAAGGTAATAAAGGAAAGAAAGCAGCACAAAAGGGAATTGTTACGCAGGTGTTAAAGAAGTAAAATGCATAGTAGCAGAAGAATAATTGTGGTGCGTTACTTCCTTTACGGTCAATCGGCAAGGTGTTAAATTGATCACGTTTCCAGCATTTATCCGTCAACTAATTCTGCTTTTCGGCAAATGACGGCTTTGGAACGGGGTTATTTCGAGACACTGGAAAATCAGGCGAAAAAGTCTTGTACTTGTATATCGAGACATTGAAGCAGAGATTGGATGCGATCAACCAACTTCGCGTAGATCGCGCCTTAGCGGCCATGGGGCCGGCTTTCCAACAGGTCTACAGTCTTCTGCCAGTTTTACTACATCACCATCATCCTTTGATGCCGGGATACCTTGAGGGCAAGGTTCCTCACGGCGTCTGCATCTTCACGCCTGATGATACCCAAAACGACTACCTTGCCGATCTTCAAGAGAAATGGGGCAGCCCGCTTGATGAGATGGCCAAAGGTGAACTGCCGATCACCGGCGTTTACTCCATGGGTAGCACCTCTTCTATTGGTCAAAGCCACAACTCAGACTTAGATATCTGGGTGTGTCACCAATCTTGGCTCGATAACGAAGAACGCAACCGCCTGCAGGAAAAATGCAGCCTGCTGGAGAAATGGGCCGCGTCGCTGGGCGTGGAACTGAGCTTCTTCCTGATCGACGAAAACCGCTTCCGCCACAATGAAAGTGGCAGCCTTGGCGGCGAAGACTGTGGTTCGACCCAGCACATCTTACTGCTCGATGAATTCTACCGTACTGCCGTGCGTCTGGCCGGGAAACGTATTCTGTGGAATATGGTGCCGGGCGAGGAAGAGGGGCATTACGACGAGTACGTCCTGTCGCTGTACGCGCAGGGCGCGCTGACGCCAAACGAATGGCTGGATCTCGGCGGCCTGAGCACGCTGTCTGCCGAAGAGTATTTCGGTGCCAGCCTGTGGCAGCTGTATAAGAGTATCGACTCACCTTACAAAGCGGTGCTGAAAACCCTGCTGCTGGAAGCTTATTCGTGGGAGTACCCGAATACCCAGCTGTTGGCGATGGACATCAAACAGCGCCTGCATCAGGGCGAAATCGTCTGTTTCGGCCTCGACTCCTACTGCATGATGCTCGACCGCGTAACTCGCTACCTCACGCAGATTGAAGACACCACTCGCCTCGATTTAGTCCGCCGCTGCTTCTACTTAAAAGTGTGCGAAAAGCTGTCGCGCTCCCGCGCTTCCGTGGGCTGGCGTCGCGAAATCCTGACCCAACTGGTCAGCGAGTGGGGCTGGAGCGAAGAGCGTCTGGCGATTCTGGATAACCGGGCGAACTGGAAAATCGAGCGCGTCCGCGAGGCGCACAACGAGTTGCTCGACGCCATGATGCAGAGCTACCGTAACCTGATTCGTTTCGCGCGCCGCAACAACTTAAGCGTCAGTGCCAGCCCGCAGGATATCGGCGTGCTGACCCGTAAGTTGTACGCCGCGTTTGAAGCCCTGCCGGGCAAGGTGACGCTGGTTAACCCGCAAATCTCCCCTGACTTATCAGAAAGCGACCTGACCTTCATCCACGTGCCGATTGGCCGGGCGAACCGCGCGGGCTGGTATCTGTATAACCAGTCGCCGTCGATGGAGTCCATCGTTAGCCATCAGCCGCTGGAATATAACCGCTATCTGAACAAGCTGGTGGCCTGGGCCTACTTCAACGGCCTGCTGACGCCAACCACGCGCCTGCATATCAAGAGTGGCAACCTGTGCGATATCGCCAAGCTGCGTGAACTGGTGGCCGACGTGGCGCACCATTTCCCGCTGCGTTTGCCTGCTCCGACGCCAAAAGCGCTCTACAGCCCGTGTGAAATCCGCCATCTGGCCATTATTGTCAATCTCGAGCATGACCCGACCGCGGCCTTCCGCAATCAGGTGGTGCATTTCGACTTCCGCAAGTTGGACGTCTTCAGCTTTGGCCAGCAACAGCAGTGTCTGGTGGGCAGTATCGACCTGCTTTACCGTAACTCGTGGAACGAAGTGCGTACTCTGCATTTCAGCGGCGAGCAGGCGGTGCTGGAAGCGCTTAAAACCATTCTGGGCAAAATGCATCAGGACGCCGCGCCGCCGGAATCGGTGGAAGTGTTCTGCTACAGCCAGCATCTGCGTGGTCTGATTCGCACCCGTATTCAGCAGCTGGTGTCCGAGTGCATTGAGCTGCGCCTGTCGAGCAAGCGCCTTGAGCCGGGCCGCTTCAAAGCCGTGCGCGTGGCCGGGCAGACGTGGGGATTATTCTTCGAACGCCTGAGCGTGTCGGTGCAGAAGCTGGAAAACGCCATTGAGTTCTACGGCGCGATTTCCAACAACAAACTGCACGGCCTGTCAGTCAAAGTGCAGACCGACCAAGCGCACCTTCCGGCAGTGATCGACGGCTACGCCAGCGAAGGCATCATCCAGTTCTTCTTTGAAGAGGGGAACGATGAGGTGGGCTTCAACATCTATATTCTGGATGAAGCCAACCGCGTTGAGGTTTACCACCACTGTGAAGGCAGTAAAGAGGATTTGGTGCGTGACGTGAGCCGCTTCTACTCGTCATCCCACGACCGCTTTACCTATGGTTCAAGCTTCATCAATTTCAACTTGCCACAGTTCTATCAGATTGTTTCGCTTGATGACCGCACGCAGGTGATCCCGTTCCGCAGCAACCCGCTGTCCCATCTTTGCGCCACCGTGGGCGACAACGCGCCTGAATCGGCAAAAGTGCCGCAGCGCTTCCAGCTTCATTAATCTCTCCCATTGGAGATAGGCTTTCTTCGCACCAAACGACTAAAACCTGCGGCCTGAAATCGTCATTCCTATTGCTTTTCATGATCCACCTGCGATTATAGAGAGCTTGGTCGCATGAATTACAGGCATTCATAAAATGAAAAACGCTTTACGCTGGTCTTTGGCCGCGACATTACTCTTTTCACTCTCTGGCTGTGGACTCAAAGGCCCACTCTATTTCCCGCCAGCCGATGGCTCGACGACCAATAAAAACGGTCAGGTTAAAGGCACGCCGGGCGATGGCTCTTCGCAAGAAAATGGCGTTTCACCAGAAAAGCTCGGTACCAAAACGCGCGACTAACTGAGTGAACATATTGCGCTTCCGGTAAGATTTTTACCGGAAAACACAGTAGATTAAGGGATCATTGCGACTGGATTTGACCAGCGGTAAGCGGAGTAAAATATGCAGTTCTCCAAAATGCACGGCCTGGGCAACGACTTTATGGTCGTCGATGCCGTCACTCAAAATGTTTATTTCTCTCCAGAATTGATCCGTCGTCTGTCCGATCGTTTTCGCGGCGTTGGTTTTGACCAACTGCTGGTGGTTGAGCCACCTTACGATCCCGAGTTAGATTTCCATTACCGTATTTTCAATGCGGATGGCAGCGAAGTTGCCCAGTGTGGCAACGGCGCGCGCTGCTTTGCCCGCTTTGTTCGCATCAAAGGCTTAACCAATAAACGTGATATTCGCGTCAGTACGCAAACCGGTCGCATGGTATTAACCGTCACCGAGGACGAACTGGTACAAGTGAATATGGGCGAGCCGATTTTTGAGCCTCAGCAAGTGCCGTTCCGCGCGCCGAAGCAGGAAAAGACCTATATTCTTCGTGCTGAAGAACATACGGTGTTCTGCGGCGTAGTCTCGATGGGTAACCCGCACTGTGTGTTGCAGGTCGAAGATGTCACCACGGCAAGCGTTGGGTTGCTGGGCCCGCTGCTGGAAAGCCACGAGCGTTTCCCTGAGCGCGTTAACGTCGGCTTTATGCAAGTGGTTGACCGTAACTCGGTCAAACTGCGCGTGTATGAGCGCGGCGCTGGCGAAACGCAGGCTTGTGGTAGCGGTGCCTGTGCGGCGGTTGCCGTCGGCATTCAACAGGGCATACTTGCTGAAGAAGTTCAGGTGGAACTGCCGGGAGGCAGCCTCGAAATTCGCTGGAAAGGGCCGGGTCACCCACTTTATATGACCGGGCCAGCCACCCACGTATACGACGGATTTATTCATCTATGAACAATCTTGACGACCAGTTAGACGCCGCCATCGAGCTAGACGATGAAAGCGTGATGCAGTATTTGCTACAAAACCCCGACTTCTTTATCCGTAACGCGCGCAGCGTCGAGCAGATGCACGTGCCGCACCCGGTTAAAGGCAGCGTTTCCCTGGTGGAATGGCAGTTGGGGCGTCAGCGTCATCACATCGGCCAACTGGAAGAAGAGATCACCTTATTAATGGAACAGGCTTCGGTGAACGAAGCCTTGTTCGGGCGTTTAATCGAGCTTCAGGCCACCCTCGCGGCGGCCACCAGTCTGCAAGATATGCTCAATCGGTTACAACGCTGGGCGCGCGGGCTAGGCCTCGCCGGTGCCAACGTGCGTCTGTTTAGCGAAAGCTGGCGCATTGGCGCGCCGTCTGACTTCACCCATTTGGCGCTCAGCCGCAGCGCGTTTGAATCTCTGCGTATTCAACGCCTTGGCGATAACCACCACTTCCTCGGCAGCCTGAATGGCCCCGAACTGCTGCTGGTACTGCCGCAGGCGAAAGCCGTGGGCTCGGTTGCGCTCTCTCTGATGGGCGAGCAGGGCGAGTTGGGGATGCTGATATTCAGCAGCCGCGACCCGCAACATTATCAGTCGGGGATGGGCACCGTGATGCTCAACCAGTTAGCGCGAATGCTGCCGGGCTTGCTGGAACGCTGGATAGAACGGGCATGAGCCAGCAAACTGACTCGCCGCTGAATACCGCAGTCGAGGCTTTTTTGCGTTATCTGCGGGTTGAGCGCCAGCTCAGTCCGCTCACTTCAACCAGCTACGGACGCCAGCTCGAAACGCTGGTGGCCATGGCCACTGAAATTAATATCGCCAACTGGCAGCAGTTGGACGCCCCTAAAGTCCGCATGTTATTGGCCCGCAGCAAACGCGCCGGGCTTGGCGCCGCCAGTTTGGCTCTGCGCATGTCGGCACTGCGCAGCTTCCTCGACTGGTTAGTGTTTCAAGGCGTGTTGCCTGCCAACCCGGCGAAAGGCATTGCCACGCCGCGTGCGCCTAAGCATCTGCCGAAAAATATCGACGTCGATGAAGTGAACAAACTGCTGGATATCGACCTCAACGACCCGCTGTCGGTGCGTGACCGCGCCATGCTGGAAGTGATGTACGGCGCGGGGCTGCGTCTGTCTGAAATGGTGGGCATCAATACGCGCCATCTGGATTTGGCCTCGGGCGAAGTGTGGGTGGTGGGCAAAGGTAGCAAAGAGCGCAAAGTGCCGATGGGCCGCACGGCGGTGACTTGGCTGGAGCACTGGCTGGAGCTGCGCGACCTGTTTGGGCCGGAAGACGACGCCTTATTCCTGTCGAGCCAAGGCAAGCGTATCTCGGCGCGCAACGTGCAAAAGCGTTTTGCCGAGTGGGGCGTCAAGCAGGGGGTGAACAGCCATATTCACCCGCACAAGCTGCGCCACTCCTTTGCGACCCACGTTTTGGAGTCGAGTGGGGATCTGCGCGCCGTGCAGGAGCTGCTGGGCCACGCGAATCTATCGACTACCCAAATCTATACCCATCTCGACTTTCAACATCTGGCGTCGGTGTACGATGCCGCACATCCACGCGCTAAACGAGGAAAAACCTGATGAAGTTTTACCGTCCGCTTAACCGGATTGAGGCGATCAGCTTCGATTTAGACGATACGCTTTATGACAACTATCCGGTTATCCGTCGCACCGATGTCGAAACATTGAAATTTATTCAGGGCTACCATCCGGCGCTGGCCAATCTTCAAGGCGAGTTTATCCGCGAAGTGCGCGCCGAGTTGCTTGAGCAAGACGCCGAGATTTACCACGATGTCACCGAGTGGCGGCGTCAGGCGGTATTTCACGCCATGCAGCGTTCAGGTTTGACGGAAAACGAGGCCAGCGAAGGCTCTTTCGCGGCGATGGAAAACTTCGCCCACTGGCGCAGCAAGATAACCGTTCCGCAGGAAAACCACGACGCGCTGGCGGCGTTAGCCAAACGCTGGCCGCTGGTGGCGATCACCAATGGCAATGCCGACCCGGAAGCCTGTGGCCTGTCGCAGTACTTCCAATTCACCCTGCGCGGCGGCCCGGATGGGCGTGCCAAGCCTTACGTCGACATGTACCAGACGGCGTCTGACAAGCTCGGCATCCCCCTCGAGCAGTTCCTGCACGTCGGCGATGACCTGACCACCGATGTCGCCGGTTCAGTCAGCTGCGGCATGCAAGCTTGCTGGATAAACCTGCGCGAAGGCAATCTGATGCAGGTCAAAGATGCCCGCCTATTACCTCACATTGAGATTTCGCAGTTGGCATCGCTGACAGCATTGCTATAATCCCCTTCATTCTCTGTATAAATTCACAGTAGAAAAGCGTCCTTCGTGGATGCTTTTCTCTTCCAGACCTACGGTGCCTATGGACGTTTCTGACCTGCTCGACAGCTTAAATGAAAAACAACGTGAAGCCGTGGCCGCGCCGCGCAGCAATCTGTTGGTGCTGGCGGGAGCGGGCAGCGGCAAGACGCGCGTGCTGGTGCACCGCATTGCTTGGCTTCTGTCGGTAGAGAACTGCTCGCCTTACTCCATCATGGCGGTGACCTTTACCAACAAAGCGGCGGCGGAGATGCGCCATCGTATTGATCAACTGATTGGCACCAGTCAGGGCGGCATGTGGATCGGCACTTTCCACGGATTGGCGCACCGCCTGCTGCGCGCTCACCATCTGGACGCCAATCTGCCGCAGGACTTCCAGATCCTTGACAGCGATGATCAGCTGCGTTTGCTGAAACGCATCGTTAAAGCATTGAATATCGACGACAAACAGTGGCCGCCGCGTCAGGCGATGTGGTACATCAACGCCAAAAAAGACGAAGGTCTGCGCCCGCAGCACGTCGAGACTTACAACAATCCGGTGGAAGCCACTTGGTTGCGTATCTATCAGGCGTATCAAGAAGCCTGTGACCGCGCCGGGCTGGTGGACTTCGCCGAGCTGCTGCTGCGCGCCCACGAGCTGTGGCTCAACAAGCCGCACATTCTTCAGCACTACCGCGAACGCTTTACCAACCTGATGGTGGACGAGTTTCAGGACACCAACGGCATTCAATATGCCTGGATCCGCCTGCTGGCGGGCAATAACAACAATGTGATGATCGTGGGCGACGATGACCAGTCAATCTACGGCTGGCGCGGCGCGCAGGTCGAAAACATTCAGCGTTTCCTGAAAGATTTCCCTAACGCGCACACCATCCGCCTTGAGCAGAACTATCGCTCCACCAGCAACATTCTGACCGCGGCCAACACCTTGATTGCCAACAACAGCGGGCGAATGGGTAAAAACCTGTGGACCGAAGACCCAGAGGGCGAGCCGATTTCCCTCTACTGCGCCTTTAACGAGCTGGATGAAGCGCGTTTCGTGGTCAACCGTATCAAGACGTGGCAGGACAACGGCGGCGCGCTGAAAGATTGCGCCATCCTCTATCGCAGCAACGCCCAGTCACGCGTGCTGGAAGAAGCTTTACTGCAAATGGCGATGCCTTACCGCATCTACGGCGGGCAGCGATTCTTCGAGCGTCAGGAAATTAAAGACGCCTTGGCCTATCTGCGTTTGATGGCCAACCGCAATGACGACGCCGCCTTCGAACGCGTGGTCAACACGCCGACGCGCGGCATTGGTGATCGCACGTTGGACGTGGTGCGCCAGACCGCCCGTGACCGTCAGTTGACCATGTGGCAATCCACCCGCGTGCTGCTGCAAGAGAAAGTGTTGGCGGGCCGCGCCGCTGCGTCATTACAGCGTTTCTGCGAGCTAGTTGACGCGTTGGCGCATGAAACCGCTGACATGCCGCTGCACGTGCAGACTGACCGCGTGATTAAGGATTCCGGCCTGTTCATGATGTATGAGCAGGAGAAGGGTGAGAAAGGTCAGGCGCGAATCGAAAACCTTGAGGAACTGGTGACGGCGACGCGCCAGTTCAGCTATCAGGATGAAGATCAGGACTTGATGCCATTGCAGGCATTCTTCTCCCACGCCGCGCTGGAAGCCGGTGAAGGGCAGGCGGATGCCAATCAGGACGCCGCGCAGCTCATGACGCTGCACTCGGCGAAAGGGCTGGAGTTCCCGCAGGTGTTTATCGTCGGCATGGAAGAGGGCATGTTCCCAAGCCAGATGTCACTCGACGAGGGTGGCCGTCTGGAAGAAGAGCGCCGTCTGGCCTATGTCGGCGTCACCCGCGCCATGCAAAAGCTGACGCTGACTTATGCCGAAACGCGCCGTCTGTACGGCAAAGAGGTGTTCCACCGGCCTTCGCGCTTTGTGGGCGAACTGCCAGAAAACTGCGTCGAGGAAGTCCGCCTGCGCGCCAGCGTGTCGCGCCCGGTCAGCCATAAACGCATGGGAACCCCAGTCAGCACCAGCGATACCGGCTTCAAACTCGGCCAGCGCGTGATGCATCCGAAATTCGGTGAAGGCACCATCGTTAACATGGAAGGCAGCGGCGAGCACAGCCGTTTGCAGGTCGCGTTCCCGGGAGAAGGGATTAAGTGGCTGGTTGCGGCCTACGCGAGGTTAGAAGCAGTAAGCTAACTTACTGGCAATCTTGAGTTCGGGCAGTGCTCGACATCCTCATGGACTCTGTGTCCATTCCGGTGTCTCCGCGCTGGCCGAACTCAACCTTGCTGCGCCGTTAACGCTTACTCTGTCGCAGACTAGACAGCAAACACATCCCCAATTTCGGCATTTGCATACCACTCCAGCGTGGCTTTGACGCGCTCGTCGCCTTCTGGCGCGGAGCCCGGCAGGTAATCATCTTCGGTGACCGGCTGATAGGCGCCGTGCTTCACTTCAAAAATCACGCCGCCTTCATCCAGAGACAGGACGCTGTGCCACGTATTGGCGGGGATCTCCAGCAGGCGAGTGTCGCCGCCGAGCCACAGGCGGTCGGTGACTTTGCCTGATTCGTCATAGGTCAACACCAAGAAACGGCCACGCAGCGGGGTCAACAGCTCCCACGTGTGCGGGTGGCGGTGGACGCGCACGTAAGTGCCCGGCTCCATGGCGATAGCCAGACGCTGAACATCGTCTTCCGGTGCAGGATGAATGTTAAGGTTCTGACGCAGGCGCGGCGAGTTGGTCGCCTTGGTGATCAAGTCACACATCGTGTCTTGGCTAATCTGTTTAATCATCGGAATTCCTGTACCGCGAGTGGCGGTGAAGCACGAAAAAGAGTTGCCCGAGTGTAGCCAAAAAGCGGGCGGCGCATAAGCCTGTGAAGGAGGTTAGGGCGCTGAGAATATTATGCCTAAATGTTGCAAAATTCGTTTTGTTCTTTGTTGACACTGTTTTTCTTCTCGGCGTAACATGCGCGCACTAATATCAATGAGGAACTGCGCCTTGGACACACCCAGTAGATACTGGCTCGATAACCTGTTCTTAAGGTACCACTTCTAAGGCTATCCTCAATGCTGATAGCCTTAGTGGTTGTCGGCGACCCCCGTCTGTCGCTGTGAGTCGGATCTGAATTTGGTCTGAAACGTACTGGTGACTTTCTACCCCCGTATTTTTCTGTGCTTCAACGCGTTGTCCACACCTGTCACCTTAGGGAGAACGGACACATGCTGAGTGCTTTTAAGTTAGAAAACAGCCGCTTATCCCGTTTGGAACTGGAAGAAGGCGAACCAGACGACCTGAAAACGTCGTTGTGGGTTGACCTGATTGAACCCGATGAGCAAGAGCGTGAGCGCGTTCAATGTGAGCTAGGCCAAAGCCTGGCGACTCGTCCAGAGCTGGACGATATCGAAGCATCGGCCCGTTTCTTCGAAGATGAAGACGGCCTGCATATTCACTCCTTTTTCTATTTCGAAGATGCTGAAGACCACGCGGGCAACAGCACCGTGGCGTTTACCATTCGCGAAGGGCGTCTCTACACCCTGCGTGAGCGTGAACTGCCCGCGTTTCGCCTTTACCGCATGCGCGCCAGAAACCAAAAGCTGGGCGACGGTAACGCCTATGAGCTGTTGCTGGACCTGTTCGAAACCAAAATCGAACAGCTGGCGGATGAAATCGAAAATATCTACAGCGATCTGGAAAAGCTCAGTCGCGTCATCATGGAAGGGCATCAGGGCGACGAATATGACGCCGCGCTCTCTACCTTGGCGGAGCTGGAAGACGTTGGCTGGAAGGTTCGCCTCTGTCTGATGGATACCCAGCGCGCCCTGAACTTCTTGGTGCGCAAGGCCCGTCTGCCAGCAGGTCAGCTGGAGCAAGCGCGCGAAGTGTTACGCGACATCGAATCCCTGCTGCCGCATAACGAATCCCTGTTCCAGAAGGTGAACTTCCTGATGCAGGCGGCGATGGGCTTTATCAACATCGAGCAGAACCGCATCATCAAAATCTTCTCGGTGGTATCGGTGGTGTTCCTGCCGCCAACGCTGGTTGCATCAAGCTACGGGATGAACTTCGAGTTCATGCCGGAGTTGAAGTGGAGCTTCGGCTACCCGGGGGCCATCAGCTTGATGATTCTGGCCGGGCTCGCGCCTTACTTGTACTTCAAACGTAAAAACTGGCTCTAAGTTTTTATCAGCCAGCCTCTCGGGGCTGGCGGTTTGCTTCCTCGCGTTAAATCCCCGCTTTCCCACAGATGTTCTAATTCTGTTAACAGTTTTTATGCTAAAACTATGCCTCCGCTTTCGCAGATGTAGATTCAAACCATGTTGATGGAAAAGATTGCTCCTTGGGGCCAGTGGACGTTGCTGGTGGTCTCCTCGCTGATCCTTGGCTTTATTTTTCAGGCTTTCCACGTGCCTGCCGCCTTACTGCTCGGGCCGATGATTATCGGCGTTTTGATGGGCTTGCTGGGGGCTACGGTGCGAATTGCGCCGATCTTCTTCAAAATCGCACAAGGCATTCTGGGCTGTATGATTGCCCAAAGCCTCTCTCCTTCGATTCTTCCTCCGTTACTTAATGACTGGCCGATGGTGCTGCTGGTGCTGATCTCCACGCTGATGGCAAGCGGGCTATCGGGCTGGCTGCTGGTGAAATTCAGCAATCTGCCGGGGCCGACGGGGGCGTGGGGCTCATCGCCGGGCGGGGCCAGCGCGATGGTTGCCATGGCGGGAGATTTCGGCGCTGACGTGCGTCTAGTGGCTTTCATGCAATACCTGCGCGTGCTGTTTGTCGCCACCGCTGCGGCCTTTGTGGCGCGCATGAGTTTGGGCGATAGCGCCTCTGCCGCGGCCGCCGTGGTGTGGTTCCCGCCGATTGACTGGCGCTTTGGCGTGACGCTGCTGCTGGCGATGGCGGGCGTCTGGCTGGGGCCGCGCTTACGTATTCCGTCCGGCGCGCTGCTGTTGCCCGCTTTTGTCGGCGCGGTCTTGCACTCAACCGGCACCATGACCCTGCAAGTGCCTGAATGGCTGTTGGCGATTGCTTACACGCTGATTGGCTGGAGCGTTGGTCTGCGCTTCACCCGTCCGATTTTCAAACTGGCGTTACGCACGCTGCCGCAGATGATTGCTTCGATTATTGGCTTGATGGTGCTCTGCGGCGCCATGGCGTGGCTGCTGACCAAAGTGCTGCACGTGGATATGCTGACGGCCTATCTGGCAACCAGCCCCGGCGGGCTGGACACCGTGGCGATTATCGCGGCGGGGAGTAATGTGAACTTAGGCTTTGTGATGGCCATGCAGACCTTGCGTCTGCTGACCATCATTGTGACCGGCCCGGCGATGGCGAGGTTTATCTCGCGCAGCGCCAAGCCTGCTTCCTCAGCGTCTTGACTGACGCTGGGTGTAGAGGGCGTCGGCGATGAAACACGCCAGTCCGGCCCAGATAAAGCCGAAGGTGATCATCATTGAGGTAGTGACCTGCTCACCGTAGAAAATCGCCAGCAGGAACATCAACGTTGGGGCAAGGTATTGGAAAAAGCCCAGCGTTGAGAGCTTCAGGCGGGTGGTGGCCGCAGTGAAGAACAGCAGCGGAATGGTGGTAATGATACCTGCTGATATAAGCATCAGGTTCAGCGACCACGGGTTGGCCGTCAGGTGGCTGGTCGCGCTGTCCGCCAGCAGGAATAGGTAAACCGCCGCCACCGGCAGCAGCCAAAGCGTTTCAATCAGCATGCCGGTTTGCGCGTCCACGCCCATCTTCTTACGCAGCAGGCCGTAGAAGGCGAAAGTCATCGACAGCGCCAGACCAATCACCGGCACCGAGCCAAATACCCACACCTGAATCAGCACCCCAATCAGGGCCAGCAACACCGCTACCCACTGCATTCTTCGGAATCGCTCTCGCAAAAACAGCATGCCAAGCACCACATTCACCAATGGGTTGATAAAGTAGCCGAGGCTCGCTTCCAACAGGTGATTGTTGTTGATGGCCCAGATATAAATCAGCCAGTTACTTCCGATTAACACCGCGGTGGCCAGCAGCAGCAACAGGGTTTTCGGCTTCTTCGCCACGCGGCGGACGTCGCCCCAGCTTCGGCTCAGAGAGAGCAGGGCCAGCATAAAGAAGAACGACCAGATAACCCGGTGAGTCAAGATCTCCGGCGGCGGGACTTGATGGATTAACTTGAAGTAGACCGGGGCGATCCCCCAGATGAAATAAGCGACGAAGGCGAAAATAATGCCCTGTCGAGTGCGCTGTGCGTCCATGTGCATGCTCGAAACGAAAGTGAGGCGACAAGTGTAACTGAATCTTGCCGCCACAGGTTTAGGATATGTTCAGGCTGTGAGTTAGCCGACCAGATAGGTGGCGTTGGCCGTGGCGATGTGAACGCCGCTGTCGCTGTGCAAATCAACGCGCGCGACCGAGACTTTGTTGCCCGCGCGAATAAGCTTGGCGCTGGCGGTAAACACCTCGCCACGGCCCGGACGCAGGTAGTCGACGCGCAGGTCAATCGTGCCCATTTTGGACAGGCGCTGGCGCATTTCGTCTTCCAACAGCGGGTGGTCTGGCTTATCGCGGCGAATCAGGGAGCTGGTCACGCACACCAACCCGGCGGCCACGTCCAGCACCGAGGCAATCACGCCGCCGTGGAGGATTTTCTGCGCAGCGTTACCGACTAAACGCGTCTGATTGGTGAAGGTCAGCTCGGCGCTGTCCCCGTCAAGATGTTTAAGCTCAAGGCCCAGCTCGCGGTTAAACGGCATATCGTAAACGAAAATTTCGCCAATAAGCTGGCGAGCAGCCTCGTGGCTGAGTGATGCGGACATGACAATTTCCTGAAGGGTGTCGCGGTGAATACCGGGGTAAATGTTAGCTGATTGTAGATTTTAGGTCTTGGTATCATTGATTTCCACGCCCTAAGTGCTAAATCTAATCAATCCTCAGCCATTGTAAATTTTTGTGTAGAATGGCTTCGCCTTCTGGGGCCGGGGTTTTTGTCATCCGGCGAGTCGGCGAGAAACAACTTATAAAATTAAAGCCGTTTACCGGCACCTACTTTTGAGTGGAGACATAATGCGTAAAAATTGGGCTGTTGGGGCAACCTTGATGGTGATGCCGGCTTTAGGCTATGCGGCAGAAGCGACGATTCAGGAAGTGCATGATAAACCTAGCGTTCGTGGCAGCGTTATCGCCAACTTACTGCAAGAGCATGACAACCCTTTTACGCTTTATCCTTACGACACCAACTATTTGGTTTACACCGACACCAGCAGCATCAATAAAGACGCCATTAAGTCTTATGACTGGGCAGACAATGCGCGCCATGACGAAGTCGAGTTCCAACTTAGCCTTGGTTTCCCGATTTGGCGCGGTATCGCCGGGGATAACTCCTTGCTCGGCGCGTCTTACACGCAGAAATCTTTCTGGCAGCTCTCCAACCGTGCTGAGTCTTCACCTTTCCGCGAAACCAACTATGAGCCGCAAATCTTCATCGCCTGGGCGACGGATTATCAGTTTATGGGCTGGACCCTGCGCGAAGCCGAGTATGGTGTAAACCATGATTCCAACGGCCGCTCGGACCCGACTTCTCGCAGCTGGAACCGCGTCTATGCTCGCTGGATGGCGCAAAACGGCAACTGGCAGTTAGATCTCAAGCCTTGGTATCGCATTCCAGAAAGTGACAAAAACGATGACAACCCGGACATCACCAAATACATGGGTTATTACCGCCTGAAAGTGGGCTACGCGCTGGGCGAAAGCGTCATCAGCGTAGAGAGCCGCTATAACTGGAACACCGGCTACGGCGGCGCGGACGTGGGCGTGAGCTACCCAATCACCAAGCACATGCGCTTCTACACCAAAGTCTTCAGCGGCTACGGCGAGTCATTGATTGATTACAACTACAAGCAGACTCGCGTCGGTGTTGGTATTATGCTGAACGACATCATGTGATCTACCCCACTTCTAGCTTAAGGTTGCCCTCAGGTGACTCGCAGGATTTAGGGTAATGATAAGTGTACATTCTCGGTGCCTCTTTAGGCGCCGGGCGGTTTGAACAGTTGGGGAATTGAGTGTCTACGGCGGCAGTGATAAACAAAGAAGAGCTGGCACAGCAGGTATTACGCGATACCTTCGGTTATCAGCAATTCCGACCGGGTCAGCAGACCATCATCAATGCGGCTATCTCCGGACGAGACTGTCTGGTCGTGATGCCCACGGGTGGCGGTAAGTCACTGTGCTATCAAATCCCCGCGCTGGTGATGGACGGCCTGACGCTGGTGGTCTCTCCGCTCATCTCGCTGATGAAGGATCAGGTCGACCAACTGATGGCCGCCGGGGTAGAAGCCGGCTGCCTGAACTCGACGCAAACCCGCGAACAGCAGATGGAAGTGATGGCCGGCTGCCGCACGGGCCGCATCAAAATGCTCTATATCGCCCCTGAGCGCCTGATGATGGGCGACTTTATGGAGCAGCTCCAGCAGTGGAATCCGGCGATGCTCGCCGTGGACGAAGCGCACTGTATCTCCCAATGGGGCCACGATTTCCGCCCGGAATATCGCGCGCTAGGCCAGCTTAAGCTGCGTTACCCGCAATTGCCGGTGATTGCGCTGACCGCCACCGCCGACGAAGCCACCCGTAGCGACATCGCGCGCCTGCTGGAACTCAACGACCCGCTGATTCAGGTCAGCAGCTTCGACCGCCCTAACATTCGCTACACCTTGGTGGAGAAGTTCAAGCCGCTCGACCAACTGCTACGCTTCGTGCAAGACCAGCGCGGCAAAAGCGGCATTATCTACTGCAACAGCCGGGCGAAAGTCGAAGACACCGCCGCCCGCCTGCAAAGCCGTGGCTTGAGCGTCGGGGCCTATCACGCCGGTTTGGACAACGAAACCCGTGGCAATGTGCAGGAAGCCTTCCAGCGCGATGACTTGCAAATCGTGGTGGCGACCGTGGCCTTCGGCATGGGGATCAACAAACCCAATGTGCGTTTCGTGGTCCATTTCGACATCCCGCGCAATATAGAATCCTATTATCAAGAAACCGGCCGTGCAGGGCGTGATGGTCTGCCCGCAGAAGCCGTTTTACTCTATGACCCGGCCGACATGGCTTGGCTGCGCCGCTGTCTGGATGAAAAGCCAGCCGGGCCGCAGCAGGACGTCGAGCGCCATAAACTCAATGCAATGAATGCCTTTGCCGAAGCCCAAACCTGTCGTCGTTTGGTGCTGCTCAACTATTTTGGTGAAGGCAAGCAGAACGCCTGCGGCAACTGCGACGTCTGCCTCGACCCGCCAAAACGTTATGACGGCCTGCTGGACGCGCAGAAGGCGCTGTCAGTGGTGGCGCGCGTCGGCCAACGCTTTGGCTTGGGCTATGTGGTTGAAGTGCTGCGCGGCGCGAATAACCAACGAATTCGCGAGTATGGTCACGACAAGCTGACGGTTTACGGCATCGGCAAAGAACAGAGCAACGAGCACTGGACCAGCGTGCTGCGCCAGCTGATCCATCTCGGCATGATCATGCAGAACATCGCCATGCACTCCGCCCTGCAACTGACCGAGGCCGCGCGCCCGGTGCTGCGTGGGGAAATCCCTCTGCAACTGGCGGTGCCGCGAATTCAGACGCTGAAAATCAAAAGCAGCAGCAGCCAGAAGACCTACGGCGGAAATTACGACCGCAAGCTGTTCGCCAAATTGCGCAAGCTGCGTAAGACCTTGGCCGATGAGAATAACGTGCCGCCTTACGTGGTGTTCAACGACACGACATTGCTGGAGATGGCCGAGCAGCTGCCGGTCAGCCCAAGCGAGCTGCTGGATATCACCGGCGTCGGCCAGCGCAAACTCGAAAAATTTGGCCGACCTTTTATGGCGATGATTCGCGATCACATTGATAATGGCGACGAGTGATCTGGGTTCTTTCTTTATTTTCCACACTGAGTACGAGCTATGTTAATTCTGTTTTTGACCGTGGCGATGGTGCATCTGATTGCGTTGATGAGCCCAGGACCTGACTTCTTCTTCGTTTCCCAAACTGCCGCCAGCCGTTCTCGCAAAGAGGCGATGATGGGCGTGGTGGGGATTTCACTGGGTATCGTGGTGTGGGCCGGCGTGGCCTTGATGGGCCTGCATCTGATCTTGCAGAAAATGGCTTGGCTGCATGACGTCATCACCATCGGCGGCGGGATTTACCTGTGCTGGATGGGCTGGCAGCTGCTGAAGTCTGCCCGCGCCAAGAAGCAGGCTGGCGTGGAAGCCGAGGCCGAAAAGCCGGTGCAGCTTCCCGCGCGTGGCCGCACCTTTATGCGCGGTTTCCTGACCAATCTATCTAACCCGAAAGCCGTGATTTACTTCGGCAGCGTGTTCTCGCTGTTTGTGGGTGATGACGTGGGAAGTGGCGAGCGCTGGGGGCTGTTTATCCTGATCATCGCCGAGACTTTTGCTTGGTTCTCCGTGGTGGCGATGGTGTTTGCCATGCCGGTGATGCGCCGTGGGTATCAGCGTTTAGCAAAATGGATTGATGGCGTGGCGGGCGTGTTGTTTACCGGTTTCGGCATTCACCTGATTATTTCTCGATAAAATTTCATCTTGCCTGCGCGCAGCCAACAGACTGCGCGCATTTTGCCTAAGGCGTTGTGCTAACTAGGCTTTTCTGGCGCTCGCCAACAATACCGCGACTAAGATAAACAGCGAACCGAAGATACGGTTGAGCAATTTCATCTGTTTGGCAGACTTAATCCAGCCCGAGATATGGGTTGCGAGCATGGCGTAGCCGCTCATGACGATGATATCCACCACAATGGTTGTCACGCCCAGCACCATATACTGACCCGCCTGTGGCGCTTCTGGCAGGATGAACTGCGGGAAGAGCGCGGCAAGAAACACGATGCTTTTCGGGTTGGTGAGATTCACAAACACCGCCCGTTTGAACAGCCGGTTTGGCGACAGCGTTTTCGCCATGGCATTGAGGTCTACCGCGCCCGCCGCTCGCCATTGGCCGATGCCCAGCCAGATAAGATAGGCCGCGCCGAACCACTTCAGCACTTCAAAGGCCATGACCGACTGCGAAACCAGCGTGCCCAAGCCGACACCAACCACCACAATATGGCAGGCCAAGCCGATTTGCTGACCGGCAATCGAGAACACTGAGCCGCGATAGCCGTGACTAATGCCGGTGCTCATGGTGTTTATCGCACCCGCGCCGGGGGAAAGACTGAGAATGATTGTGGTAAGAAGATAGGTTAACCACCAGTGCAACGTCATCGAGCGACTCCCTGAAAAGACCATTGTATGGCACAATACGCTATTGTCTAAAAACGGACAATTAACTTAATTCACCTTCCGGTAACGGGGTTCTGGAACCATTTCATGGCATCGAATTTTGCAAAGTGGTTAACGCGAGAGAAGGAATTTTCTGCCTTTGCTACGGGTCCGTTGCTTGATTTCTGGCGCGAGCGCCAAGAGGGTGAATTTGCGGGCGTGGACGACGTGCCTATCCACTATGTTCGCTTCAGCGCCATAGGTAATGATAACATCATTTTGGTGTCACCGGGCCGTATTGAAAGCTATGTAAAGTACCCCGAGCTGGCCTATGACCTGTTCCAATGCGGCTTCGACGTGATTATTGTCGACCACCGCGGTCAGGGGCGATCCGGGCGAATGCTGGATGACCGGCATCGCGGGCACGTGCAGCATTTCGATGATTACATTGAAGATTTGCACCAGCTTTACCAGCGTGAAATCGCGCCGCGCGACTACACTAAGAAGTACATTTTGGCCCACTCGATGGGGGGCGCGATTGCCGCGCTGTTCCTCGCCAAGTATCCGCAAACCTTTGACGCCGCCGCGCTCTGCGCGCCGATGACCGGCATTTATCTGCCGATACCGGGCTGGATATCTCGCCGCATCCTCAACTGGGCGGAGCGCCGACCGCTGCGCCGTGACGGCTATGCGATGGGCACCGGCCACTGGCGGCCGCTGCCGTTTGTGGTTAATCGCTTAACTCACAGCCGCGAACGCTATCGCCGTAATTTACGCTTTTACGCCGACTACCCCGAGCTTCAGGTGGGCGGGCCAACTTATCACTGGGTGAAGGAAGGTATCGAGGCGGGAATGCATATTCTGCAACAAGCCGAAAATATCACCACACCCCTGCTATTATTACAGGCAAGCGAAGATCGGGTTGTGGATAACCGATCGCATCTTGCTTTTTGTCAGGCAATGGCCGTTGCGGGACACCCTTGTGAAGGGGATGAACCCTTGGTCATTGAAGGCGCGCGCCACGAGATCCTGTTCGAACGGGACGACCTGCGGGCAAAGGCGCTCGATGCCATTATGCGCTTTTATGCGCGGCATTAACTCGCGGCGGACTGCCGCGCCCAACTCCATCTGAGGTTAGAATTTACCGTTATGTATCATGTTGTTGCTTCCGATTTAGATGGCACACTGCTGTCACCCGACCACACACTGAGCCCGTACGCCAAAGAGACGCTGAAGATGTTGACCCAGCGTGGCGTGCATTTCGTCTTTGCCACTGGCCGTCACCATATCGACGTGGCACAAATCCGCGACAACCTTGAGATCAGCGCCTACATGATCACCTCCAACGGTGCGCGGGTGCATAACACCGAAGGCGAGCTGATCTTCTCCCACAATCTGGACGAAGACATCGCTGGGGACCTGTTCGGCATCGTTCATGACAATCCAAATATCCTGACCAACGTTTATCGCAACGATGAGTGGTTTATGAATCACGATCGCGACGATCAGGACCAGTTCTTCCGCGAGTCGGTCTTCAAATACAAGCTCTATCAGCCGGGCCTGCTGGAAACTGACGGCATCTGCAAAGTCTATTTCACCTGCGACAGTCATGAAGAGTTACTGCCGTTGGAAGAGGCGATTAATGCTCGTTGGGGCGACCGCGTGAACGTTAGTTTCTCGCTGCCGACCTGTCTGGAAGTGATGGCGGGAGGCGTCTCTAAGGGCCACGCGCTGGAGCAGGTTTCTAAGCTGATGGGGTATTCGCTGCAAGACTGTATCGCCTTTGGCGATGGCTTGAATGACTTGGAAATGCTGACCATGTCCGGCAAAGGCTGCCTGATGAGTGGTTCGCTGCCGCGCCTGAAAGCCGCGATGCCAGATGCTGAAATCATTGGCTCCAATGCCGATGACGCCGTGCCGCACTATCTGCGCAAAATGTATTTGTCCGAACCAGTGTAAATTCGGTTCTGCGAAAGCAAAAAAAGCGGGCAGGGTGAAAACCTTGCCCGCTTTTTAATGGCGTTTTACTGCTGTGGCTGAGTCTGCTGATGTTCTAAATAACTCACCGCTTTGTCCGGGAAGTCAGTGAACAGGCCGTCAACGTGGGCTTGCTGATAAAGGATCTTATACAGCGAGTCGACGTTTTTGGCGTACTTCGGCAGGTCATCGGCGCGAACGGTAAACGGATGCACCACCATGTTGCTGGCGTGCGCTTCCGCCGTCATTGGCGTCAGCTTCACGTTGTCCGGCGTGGAGTCGGTTTCCACCAGCATGTGGTAGTCAGGCCCGATACCGTCGGCGTACTCGGCAATCTTCTTCATCGCGCCCGGCTTGAACATCCAATCGTAGTTGTAGTTCACCCACTTGCCGTCTTTCTGCTCCTGCGTCTCGTCCCACTTGGTGTAGGCGATCAGCTGAACCAGCTTCAGGTCCATCCCCATTTTCGGCTCAAGCTCATTCTTAATGCGTTTCAGCTCGTTCGGGTCGAAGCATTGCAGATAGACATTGCTGCTTTTGCTGGTGTAGCCGTACTGCTTGAGCACTTCCAGTACCTTGGCGGAGATGTCTTTACCTTCCTGACGGTGGAACCACGGCGCTTTGATCTCGGTGTAAATCCCGACGTTTTTGCCGGTTGAATGATTCAGACCCTGAACGAATTCAATCTCTTCTTGGAAGGTGTGGACGCGGAAATCAGACTTGCCCATCGGGAAGCGTCCCGGATAGGTTTGCACCTGCTTACCGTCTTTAATATCAAAGCCTTCGGTGAATTTCAGCGATTTGATTTCCGCCAGCGTGAAGTCGATGGCGTAGTAGCGGCCATCTTTACGCGCCCGGTTTGGGAAGCGCTGGGCGACATCAGTAACGCGATCCAAATAGTGGTCATGTAAGACGACCAGCTGGTCGTCTTTGGTCATCACCAAGTCCTGCTCAAGGAAGTTAGCGCCCTGTGCGTAAGCCATGGCTTTTGCTGGCAGGGTATGTTCCGGCAGATAGCCGCTGGCACCGCGATGCGCGATAACAATCGGCTCGGCCGCGCTGGCGTAACAAGACGTGGCAATCAAACTCGCCAACAGGGTGCCTTTTACTATCTTAGTTAAACGGTTCATCCGTTATGCTCCTTTTGCTAGGTTTGCTTTGTGTTTGTTCTCGCTCAACATAGTCATAATCAACAGGATAACCGCCAGCACGCAGCCGCCAATCATCACCATAAAGCCGCCATCCCAGCCGAAGTAGTCAACGGTATAGCCAACAATCGCGCTCGCCGCCACTGAACCCCCCAGATAACCGAACAGGCCGGTGAAGCCCGCTGCAGTACCCGCCGCCTTCTTCGGAGCCAGTTCCAGCGCGTGCAGACCAATCAGCATTACCGGGCCGTAAATCAGGAAGCCGATGGTGATCATACAGGCCATGTCGATGCCCGGATTGCCCACTGGGTTCAGCCAGTACACCACGGTGGCGATAGTCACCAGCACCATGAAGAACACGCCGGTCGCGCCACGGTTGCCTTTAAACACTTTGTCCGACATCCAGCCGCACAGCAGGGTGCCCGGAATACCGGCATATTCGTAGAGGAAATAGGCCCAAGAGGATTTATCCAGCGCGAAGTGCTTCACCTCTTTCAGATAGGTCGGTGACCAGTCGAGGATGCCGTAGCGCAGCAGGTAAACGAACACGTTGGCGAGGGCGATGTACCACAGCAGCTTGTTCGGCAAGATGTACTGCATGAAGATCTGCTTAGTGGTCAGCTCTTCCTCGGACTTCTCTTTGTCGTAGTCCGGCGGATAATCGTTTTTGTACTCTTCAATCGGCGGTAGGCCGCAGGATTGCGGGGTGTCTCGCATAGTGATGAAGGCAAACACCGCCAGTGCGATAGCCGCGAAAGCAGGCATATACAGCGCAGCTTTCCAGTCGTTAAACCACGCCATACCCAGCAGGAACAGCAGCGGAGGGATACCGCCACCGACGTTATGCGCACAGTTCCACACCGACACAATCTGCCCGCGCTCTTTCTGCGACCACCAGTGAACCATGGTGCGCCCGCACGGCGGCCAGCCCATGCCTTGGAACCATCCACAAAGGAACAGCAGCACAAACATAATGGCGATGCTGGAGGTCGCCCAAGGCACGAAGCCCATGAACAGCATCACCGCCGCCGCCAGTATCAGGCCCGCTGGCAGGAAAACGCGCGGATTGGAACGGTCAGAAACCGAACCCATGATGAATTTCGAAATACCGTAGGCGATGGAGATACCGGACAGGGCAAAACCGAGGTCACCACGGGTGAAACCTTGATCAATCAGATAAGGCATGGCCAGCGCGAAGTTTTTGCGCACCAGATAGTACGCGGCGTAGCCGAAGAAAATCCCCATGAAGATCTGCCAGCGCAGGCGGCGGTACAGCGGATCAACATGGTCGTCTGCCACGGGAGCCTTATGGGCTGCGGGCTTAAAGATACTGAGCATAAACGCCTCCAATGGCATAGATCAGAGCCACTCTCATGAGCGACTAGCGATAAAACTGAACCTTTCATGTTCTATAACGAACGCCATGCTAGCGATATGCGCGTATGCGAACTGTGATAGATGACAGAATTGTTACAGTTTTATGAAACAGGAGGCGGATTTTGCGGGATTGATTAACAATTGGAAATACGTAATAGCCCATTTTAGCCGACGAAGATCACATTTCTGGGTTTTAAGCTGCGCAGAAATTCACCGTGGCGCGGTTTTATTCGTTTTTGCGCGAATAAGTCCATAGAGAGGGTAATGTTTTAGTGTGAGGAGGGGTGACAGGAACTCGAGAGCTGGAAAGTAAAAAGCGGGGCAAGAAGCCCCGCTCTGGCAATTCGCAATCTGACTTACTGCACTTTCAGCGTGTTGATAATGGCTTCAGCGTCGGTTTGCGCCTGCTGCTGGTTATCGGCTGGCAGAGAGATTTGAATGGTCAGCAGATGGTCGTCTACTTTGCCCAAAATGATGGACGAGTAGGCTTGCTGACCTGCTGAAGAGATGATGCTGTCGTACTGCTGCAACGTCTGCCCGTTGACCTGAATCGACTTGTTGGTCACCACTTGCAGGTTGGTATCACGCGCGCGCTGCTGGTCTTGCAGGCGGGTTGCCAGCACTTCCAGCGACTCAGTGGTGTTATCGCCAAGGATAACAATCACCGCTTTCTGGCCAGTTTTGTCAGCGTAAACGTGCATATTGTTGGCCTGACTGCCGAGCTTGCCGCTCTGGTCACTCATTCCCTGTGGCAGGGAGAAGGCCACTTTGCCGTCGAGCAGGCTTACCGGCACCGCCGTGGTGCTGGCAGCCGCCGCAGGCGCGCCCTTATCGGCAGCGGCTTTATCGCTGGTATTTCCATCGCAAGCCGCAAGACCTGCAATCAGCACCGCCATTCCTGCAAATTTCACTAAGTTACGCATAAGGCATCCTTTGATTTTAACGCGCCATAGATTCTTGATTTAACTATATGTATGGCAACCCATTCCCTTGATAAATGCAAGTCAGATTATGCCTTGATTTGTGTCGCTTGCGATTAGTGTGAACTCAGTGGAAATCGCGCGTCATGGCCGCTCTGCGACAGGCGTTTGAGCAGCATATTGAGCAGCACGCCGTACATTGGCAAGAAGAACACCAGACAGATCAGCACTTTGAAGGCGTAATCCACCATCGCGATCTCCACCCAGTGGTCGGCCATAAATGCATTGCTGCTTTTGTAGAAGGCGATGAAGAAGAACGACAGGGTGTCGCTGATGTTGCCCAAGAACATGGCGGCGGCAGGCGCAATCCACCAGCGGCGCATCTGGCGCAGACGGTTGAAGACGTGTACGTCGAGGATCTGCCCCAGCACGTAAGCCATAAAGCTGGCGGTGGCGATACGGGCAACCATGATGTTGACGCTGCTCAGTGCTTCAAACCCTTGCCACTGAGCTTCAAAGAACAGGGCGGAAATCACATAGGAGATCACCAGCGCTGGCATCATGACCGACAAAATAATGCGACGAGCCAGCGGCGCGCCAAAAATACGCACGGTCAGGTCGGTTGCCAGAAAGATGAACGGGAAGGTGAAAGCACCCCAAGTGGTGTGCAGGCCGAAAGCGGAAACCGGCAGCTGTACCAGATAGTTACTGGAAGTGATGATGGCGATATGGAATAAAGATAGCCATATCAACGCATTAAAGCGCTGTTGCTCTGTGAACGAATACATAGATTGTGGCCTTTTTATACCCTGCACCTTGTCGCTGACGCCCTTGGCGGCAACGCATGATGTCGAGTGTTGTTGATTGGGGTGAGGGAACCCAATGTTGTTCGGTTTAGGTACGCGACTGTTTTGTGAACTCACTCTGTGGGTGAACTAACAATAAAGCGCGCGGCGCGCATGTTAACTGTTTAGGCAGCTAATGCAATGGTTAATTTTAGCGCAATCGTTGGCGCAGGTTGCTCCTGAAAATCTGCGGCGTATACTCGTCATCCTTCAAAGCGCGGCGGCGTTGGCCGTGCCCAAGACGTGAGATAGACCATGAATGATCCCTTTTTGAATCCTGACCACCAGTTAGATGCGTTAGGTTTGCGCTGCCCCGAGCCCGTGATGATGGTGCGTAAAACGGTGCGTGGCATGAAAGACGGCGAAACCCTGCTGGTGATCGCGGATGACCCCGCGACCACCCGCGACATTCCGGGTTTCTGCCGTTTTATGGAACATACTTTGCTAGCGGCCAACACTGAACAGCTGCCGTACCGCTATTTGCTGGCGAAAGGGCTTCTCCAGCCGGAGTAACTGCTTACTGTTTCTTCTTGCGCAGCAGGCGCAACGCGTTGGCAGTGACCAGCGCGGTTGCCCCAGAGTCAGCCAGCACCGCCAGCCACAGCCCGGTTAACCCCATCAGCGTCGTCACCAAGAAAATCGCCTTCAGCCCCAGCGCAATGGTGATGTTCTGACGAATATTGGCGCGGGTGGCGCGCGACAGCTTAATCATCTCCGCCAGACCACTCAGGCGATTGTGGGTTAGCGCGGCATCTGCCGTTTCCAGCGCCACGTCGGTCCCGCTGCCCATCGCAATACCAATCCGCGCCGCCTTCATGGCCGGAGCGTCATTGATACCATCCCCGACCATTGCTGTCGGGTACCTAGCGTTTAGCGCGGTCACCGCGTCGACTTTATCGGCTGGCAGCAGCCCGGCGCGGTAATCAATGCCTAGTCGAACGGCAATGGTTTTGGCGGCACGCGGGTTATCGCCGGTCAGCATGACGGCAGAGACTCCCAGTGCTTTCAGCTCGGCCAGCGCGCTCACGGCGTCGTCGCGCAGCTTGTCCTGCATGGCAATCAGCCCGATAGCCTGACCCTCTTGCAGCACGGCAACCACGGTTTTGCCCGCGGATTCCCATTCGGCGATTTGGCGCAGGCGCTCCTGGTTGACGTTTTCACTCGCCAGATGCTTCGGCGCTAATACCTGAACCTTCTTGCCAGACACCATCCCTTCGACGCCAGATCCCGCCAAGGCGCGACGGTCTTGCGCGTTGAGCGTCAGGGAGTTCTCCCCAGCCGCGCGGTTGATAATGGCCAGCGCCAGAGGGTGATGCGAACCCGCTTCCACCGCCGCCGCCAGACTCAGCATCTCGTTATCGCTCACGCCGTCGAACGTCTGAACGTCGGTGACTTCTGGCTTGCCTTCGGTCAGGGTGCCGGTTTTATCCAGCGCCACGGTTTGGATCACGGCTAACTGCTCCAGCGCCGCGCCGCCTTTAATCAGCGCGCCCTGCCGAGTTGCGGCCGCCAGCCCGGAGGTAATGGCCGCCGGAGTGGAGATCACCAGCGCGCATGGGCAACCAATCAATAGCAGCGTCAGGCCGCGATAAATCCAAGTTTCCCACGGCAGACCCATCGCCAGCGGCGGGATCAAAATCACCAGCAGCGACATCAGCATGATGGCTGGCGTGTAGTAACGGCTGAAGGTATCGAGGAAGCGTTCAATGGGCGCGCGGCGCTCGTCGGCTTCTTCAATCAGTTGCAGAATACGGTCAATGGCGCTGGCACCCGGCGCTGACGCCACGCTCAGCCTTGCTACGCGATCGACACACAGACTACCGGCAGGGATTTTCTCGCCGGGCTGGCGTTCGACCGGGACGGACTCGCCGGTCAGGGCGCTTTCATCAAAGCTGGCCGCGCTGTCGAGCAGCAGGGCGTCGGTCGGCAAGCGCCCACCGGCGGCGACTTCAATGATATCGCCCGGGCGCAGTTCGCTTACCGGAACGCTGACGGGCGTGCCTGCGACCACTTTCATCGCGCTATCGGGGATCAGCGCCATCAGAGATTTCACACCGCTGCGTGCGCGATTCGCGGCAAATCCTTCCAGCCGCTCGCCAATCATAAATAGCAGCAGCACCATCGCGGCTTCGGCCGTCGCGCCGATAAACAACGCGCCGAGCGCGGCGACGCTCATCAGGGTTTCAATAGTAAATGGCGAGCCGGAGCGCGTGGAGCGAATCGCCTGACGCAGCACCGGCCACAGGCCGACCAGCGTCGTGGCGACGAAGGCTATCTCTCCCAGACGCGGGCTGGCTTTACTCAAGGCCCAGCTCACCGCCATCAGGGCGACCAGCACCAGCAGTGGCGCATACTCTTGTAAGAATGAGGGGGCTTTCTCCGGGGCGGCTTGGGCCGACGCAGACTGTGAATTCAGGGATTGCAGGGTAAAACCGGCATCCGTCACGGCTTGTTGGACTTGCGGGGAGATGTCCGTGGCGGCGTTCACCAGCAGTTTTTCGGTAGAGAATTGCACCTTAACGCTATTCACGCCGGTTATCTTATTCACTGCGGTTTCAATGGTGCGGGCGCAGGCAGGGCAGTCCATGCCGGACACTTTCCAGCTTAATTGCTGGCCTTGCCCGCTGGGATCGCTCTCTTCGTCGGCCGTACCGCCGCCGTCGTCTGTAGAAGTTGGTGAGTGCTCACTGGGTTGTGTTGCACAGCTGTCTGATGCGCAGCAAGCCGACGCCGCGAGCGGCGCTTTATCGCTACAGCAGTTCGCCGGGTGCGGCTCGCTGTGGGCCTTTTCACTGATTTTATTAATGCGCAGCATAGTTGTTGGCTTGCCGCATTTGTCAGACGCGCAGCCGCAACGGCTGGTGGCGTGTTTTTGTGGTTGTAACATACTGCCTCCTGTCGAAACAGAGTGGGATTGCCGACAGTCTAATCCTTGGAGTCAACTCCAAGGTCAAGAAGAAAAGCGCAGGAAGTTACAGGACAGGAAGTTGAAGGAGAAATGAAAAGGCGGAGCCATGCGGCCCCGCGCAGAGAATTAGAGGTAGAGCGAACGGACAATCAAGAAGTGACCGCCGAAATAGCAGGCCGCCACCAGCGCGTCTGCCGCTTTAAATTTGAAGCGATAGCGGCTCACCAGCCAGAACACGTTACCGAGTAACAGCAGCATGGTGCCGCACAGCAGTGAGAAAGCCAGATCGGTGCTGCGCGCGAAATACTGCTCGCCCGCCAGCCACACCATTAACAGCGTCATGGCGATGTAGGTCGACACCGCCCAGCGCAATTCCGCCAGCCGCGACCAGATAACCGCCAGCAGCACCACGCCAATCACAATCAACGCCAACGGCAGCGGCCAGAAGAAGGTCAGCGTCATCTGGCTGGCAAAGCTCAGGGTATAGAGCAGATGCGACAGGAAGAAGGCGCCGATGGCGTAGAGGAATCGCTCCTCCGGCAGCAGCAACAGGCCGTCTGCCACCAGCGTGGCCGCCAGACCCAGTAAGATCAGATAGCTGTAAACATTCAGCTCCGGCGCTTGCCAGGCTAAAAGCAGCAGCAGTAATAAGGTGACGGGTTTGAACAGCCAGCGCTGCCAGCGCGGACCACGATAGCTGGCATCAACGTATAACCAGCCAGAGAAAAATACGGCAAGAAATGGCCAACTCATTGTTTATCCTTTTTTTAAATAAGACTCAGGCTAACATCTGCCTGTCAGGAAACCGTCCTGTGTTGATTTCAGTGTAGGAGACAGCGCGCCTCGCCGACAATCAGAATCCACCGCGCATTAGTGCAATTGCCCTACATTTGCCGCTAAAGTGACGGAACAAAACTGTTCCCATCATCAGAGAAGAAACCTGAACCATGAGCAAACCGCCGATGATTTTCCTGCTGGTTTTGGTGGTGATTGCCTTTTTCGCCACCCGCCAATACCTGCACCAGCGCCGTGAAAATGCGGATAATGATGCGGCTCCGCTGAAAGAAATTGCCGTGGAAGTGACGGCTAAACGGGACTATCTCTCCCCTAATCGTCGTTCGCGCCAGAGGGAGGAGATCCCGGTGGAAGACCGCAACTATGAAGCCTACTTCAAGCCTCTGGCCGGTGGCAGTGAGATAAAGTTAAAAATCGAAATGAAAGATTACGACGGCTTGGCGAAGGGCCAGAAGGGAGTCTTGCAGGTGAAAGGGACAAGGTTTATCGCTTTCGCGGCAGATGATGGCACGCAAAAGCGATAACCTGTTGAAATAATTACTTCTTCGGCGGCAGCGGTGGTTGCTTTTTCTGCCACGCCAGCAGCTCGAACACGCCAAACAGGAAGATGCGCAGCTGGAGCCAGCCACCAATCTTGTTCTGATCTTTACCTTGGGTGGCTTTCAGCAGCATGATTTGCAGGCCGTGCATGAAGAACATGAACACCATGGCGACGTCGAGGAAATACTTCATCGGTTTTGGAAACGGATGAATGATATTCATCAGCAAAAATGCCCAGATGCACAGCATCAACAAGCGACCCACGTTAATTAACATATTACTGCTCCTGTTCAGAATCTTCTTCGCCAGCGTTCGGCGCAATATCTCGATGGTACAAACGGTAAGCCACTTGCCCGGCAACTTTTTCACGATGCAGACGCCAGCCCGCAGGCACTGGGATTGCGCCGTGCTCGACCTCCGCTTCGACATAAATCCAGGCTTCATCAGCCAGCCAGCCCTGCTGTTCCAGCAAGGTCAGCGTTTCTAACAAAATGCCTTTGCGGAAAGGCGGGTCGATAAACACGATATCAAAGGGCGTGCCGCTCTTAGCCAGCCAATTCAACGCGTTGGTGTTAACCACCGTGGCGTCTTTGGCATTGAGCACCGCCAAGTTCTTCTCCAATTGCTGAGCAACCGGGCGTTCGAACTCCAGCAGGGTGGCGCTTCCTGCATAGCGGGAGAGGGCTTCGATACCCAGCGCGCCGCTGCCCGCGAAGCAGTCCAGACAGCGTGCTCCCTGAATCATCGGTGCCAGCCAGTTAAATAACGTTTCGCGCACGCGATCGGTGGTCGGGCGCAGGCCGGGGCTGTTCGGCACCGGTAATTTCCGCCCGCGCCACTGGCCGCCAATCAGTCGAATTTGACCTGCGGCGGCGGTATTAGGTTTTTTCGCCATATTTCGCTTCAGTATTACGCCGTCAGTGCAGCGCGCTAGTAAATCAGTTGCCGCTATTCTACTGGTGTGCCGCCGTTGGGGAAACATTTAACATTCCTGATTGAATACTCTCCGTAAATCAATACGCGGGTGTGTAGGGGCGGGTGGAAAGTGATAGACTGCAAGGTATTATCCTATTAACAATCCGTTCGCCCTGAATTAACGGCGAGGAGTGAAGTTGTAAAATGGCAAAAGATAAAAAACGCGGTTTTTTCTCCTGGTTCGGGCGTGGCCGTCAGGAAGAAGAGCAGCAAAAAACCGAAACGCAGGAACAAGAAGCTCACATTGAACAGCCGGAACCGGTTGTTGAATCCCCTTCCTCAGACAGCTTGCCGCATGAAGAACCTCTGCATGAAGAAGTTCAGCAAGAAGAAGCTCAGCCAGCAGAAGCGCAATCGGTAGAAGCGCCCGGCGTTCCGGTCGAAGAGCATCCCGGCGAGTGGGATACCACCACCAGCGCCGAAGCTGCGGTGGAAATCGAACCTATCTATGAGCCAGTGCATGAACACCCTGCCGAGCCGGTTCTTGATGAAGTGTCCGCAGAAGAAGCCGTTGCCAAAGATTTAGCCGCCGAAGAACTGGCAGAAGAGATTGTTGCCGTCACCGAGCAGGTTGCCGTCGAGCAGCATGCAGAGCTGGTGGAAGACGAATTCGTTGAATCTGCTGAAGAAATCGCCGCTGACCAGCATCAAGACGATATCGACGCCATCGACGATGCCGTCGTTGCCAAAGAGCTGGCGGAAGAAGAGCCGCTGCCTGTCGCGCTGGAACCTATCATCACCCTGCCAGCCAGCGAAACCGAGCAAGATCGCCCGACCAAAGAGGGCTTCTTCGCCCGTCTTAAGCGCAGTCTGGTTAAAACTAAGCAAAATCTTGGCTCAGGCTTTATCAGCCTGTTCCGCGGCAAGAAGATCGATGACGATCTGTTCGAGGAGCTGGAAGAGCAGCTGATCGTTGCCGACGTGGGTGTCGAAACCACGCGTAAAATCATTACTTCGCTGACCGAGCACGCCAGCCGCAAGCAGTTGAAAGACGCGGACGCGCTGTACGGCAAGCTGAAGGAAGAAATGTCCGAAATTCTCGCCAAAGTCGATCAACCGCTGGATGTCAGTGGCAAAAGCCCGTATGTCATTCTGATGGTTGGCGTAAACGGCGTCGGCAAAACCACCACTATCGGTAAATTGGCGCGCCAGTTTGAAGCCGAAGGCAAATCGGTGATGCTGGCGGCGGGCGATACCTTCCGCGCGGCGGCAGTGGAACAGCTGCAGGTGTGGGGCCAGCGCAACAAGATCCCGGTGATTGCTCAGCACACTGGCGCAGATTCCGCCTCGGTGATTTTCGACGCCATTCAGGCCGCTAAGGCCCGTGGCATCGACGTTTTGATCGCCGATACCGCCGGGCGTTTGCAGAATAAATCGCACCTGATGGAAGAGCTGAAGAAGATTGTCCGCGTCATGAAAAAACTGGACGAAGACGCCCCTCATGAGGTTATGCTGACGCTCGATGCCAGCACCGGCCAGAATGCGGTAAGTCAGGCAAAATTATTCAATGAAGCCGTGGGTCTGACCGGTATTACTTTGACTAAACTGGACGGTACGGCCAAAGGCGGGGTTATCTTCGCCATCGCCGATCAGTTTGAAATTCCTATCCGTTACATCGGGGTAGGTGAAGGCATCGAAGATTTACGGCCATTTAAGGCTGACGATTTTATTGAGGCACTTTTTGCCCGAGAGGATTAATACGGATGATTCGCTTTGAACAGGTCAGTAAAGCTTATCTAGGCGGGCGACAGGCGCTGCAAGGCGTCGATTTTCACATCCAGCAAGCTGAGATGGCTTTCCTGACAGGTCATTCCGGCGCGGGTAAAAGTACCCTGCTGAAATTGATATGTGGGATTGAACGCCCGAGCGCCGGACACATTTTGTTTGGCGGCCACGACATTAGCCGCCTTAGAGCCAGCGAAGTGCCGTTTCTGCGTCGCCAGATTGGCATGATTTTTCAGGACCACCACCTGCTGATGGACCGCACGGTGTATGACAACGTGGCGATGCCGCTGATCATCGCCGGGGCCAGCAGTGAAGATATTCGCCGTCGCGTCTCTGCCGCTTTGGACAAAGTGGGACTGCTCGACAAAGCGAAGAACTTCCCGATCCAACTCTCCGGTGGTGAACAGCAGCGCGTCGGCATTGCCCGCGCCGTGGTAAATAAACCTGCGGTATTACTGGCCGATGAACCGACCGGTAACCTCGACGATGCGCTGTCTGAAGGCATTTTGCGTTTGTTTGAAGAATTCAACCGTGTAGGCGTGACCGTTTTAATGGCAACTCATGATATGGCACTGATTGCCCGTCGTAACTACCGTACTCTGACCCTGAGTCAGGGGCGTATGGCGGGAGGCACGCATTATGGCCAATAGCCCTAATCCGACCAAAACAGCCAAAAGCGCACGCGCCGCGAAAAGCAAAGCCCTACAGGGCGGCTGGCGCGAACAGTGGCGCTATGCGTGGATGAACGCCTTGGCCGATATGATGCGCCAGCCGCTGGCAACACTGCTGACTATCATGGTGATCGCGATTTCCCTGACGCTGCCGAGCGTCTGTTACTTGGTGTGGAAGAACGTCAGTACCGCCGCCGAGCAGTGGTACCCGACGCCGCAGCTGACGGTTTACCTCGACAAAGCGCTGGATGACAACGCGGCCGAGAATGTCATTAAGGCATTGAAAGCCGAGGCGGGCGTCGACAAGGTCAACTATTTGTCACGCGACGAAGCCATGGGCGAGTTCCGCAACTGGTCTGGCTTTGGCGGCGCGATGGACATGCTGGAGCAGAATCCACTGCCTGCCGTGGCGATCATTACGCCGAAGATGAACTTCCAAGACTCTAATACGCTCAACACCTTACGTGACCGCGTGGCGGCCGTGCAGGGCGTGGATGAAGTGCGAATGGATGACAGCTGGTTCGCAAGGCTGGCAGCCCTCACCGGCCTTGTCGGGCAGGTGGCGGCGATGATTGGCGTGCTGATGATTGTTGCGGTGTTCTTGGTTATCGGCAATAGCGTGCGTTTAAGCATCTTCAGCCGCCGCGACACCATCAACGTGATGAAGCTTATCGGCGCGACCGACGGCTTTATCCTGCGGCCTTTCCTCAACGGCGGCGCGATGCTTGGTTTCTGTGGTGCTTTGCTGTCACTGATCCTTTCCGAAGCCTTGGTCTTGCGCTTAGAAAGCGTGGTGACGCAGGTGGCGAAAGTGTTCGGCACCACCTTTGACCTGCACGGCCTCGCGTGGGATGAAAGCCTGCTGTTACTGCTGATTTCCGCGATGATTGGCTGGATTGCCGCATGGCTGGCGACCGTACAACATTTACGGCGATTTACACCACAATAGTGATTTTTTGATATACTCTTCTCCTGCTGCAAAGGATCCTGTGCAGGGGAAGAGCTGATTTAGCGTTCCAACATCTTGTCTTACATCTCTTCCTCCCCTGAAAGCACGAATTCCCTATCCGGTAGCCAGTTCGTCACATAAAGTCGCTAAGCTGCAATTGCGCAGATTAGGAACTTTACGTGCAATTCGCGGTCTTAGAGTGTGGTAAAAATTTACCCGCTGGCGGTGAATTGACGCACTGACTCTCGCCAGACTTGCAGCAAAGATGAGTGAGAAAAGAAGTATTCAGAAAAGCAGTAAATATGAAGGGCTCTGCGTTGTTTTTGTTAGTACGCCGTTAGGGCAATGCGGTATTCACTCCGCAGCAACGCAGTATAAAACCTGCATAACGTCATACATGAGAGGCTTTGAATGACAAAAGAAATGCAAACTTTAGCATTAGTTCCCCAAGGTAGTCTGGAAGCCTATATTCGGGCCGCCAACACTTATCCTATGCTCACCGCAGAGGAAGAACGGGCGCTGGCTGAACGGCTGCATTACGATGGTGATCTGGAAGCAGCGAAACATCTGATCCTGTCTCACCTGCGCTTTGTTGCTCACATCGCCCGCAACTATTCAGGCTACGGTCTGCCACAGGCTGACCTTATCCAAGAAGGTAACATCGGCCTGATGAAAGCGGTTCGCCGCTTCAACCCAGAAGTGGGCGTGCGTCTGGTCTCCTTCGCGGTGCACTGGATCAAAGCAGAGATTCACGAATACGTGCTGCGTAACTGGCGTATTGTGAAAGTCGCTACCACTAAGGCGCAGCGCAAGTTGTTCTTCAACCTGCGTAAAAACAAACAGCGTCTGGGCTGGTTCAGCCATGACGAAGTGGAGCACGTTGCTCGCGAGCTGGGTGTGACCAGCAAAGACGTTCTGGAAATGGAATCACGCATGGCCGCACAGGACATGACGTTTGACCCGACTCCTGACGATGAACCACGCGACGGTGCCGCGATGGCTCCGATGCTTTACCTGCAAGATAAGAGTTCAGACTTCGCAGAAAGCATCGAGGAAGATAACTGGGATCGCGACGCGACCGACAAACTGACCTATGCAATGGAAGGTTTGGACGAGCGCAGCCAGGACATCATCCGCGCTCGCTGGTTAGATGACGACAACAAAACCACCTTGCAGGAGCTGGCCGACAAGTACGGCGTTTCCGCAGAGCGTGTTCGTCAGCTTGAGAAGAACGCGATGAAGAAACTGCGTCTGGCGATTGAAGCCTAAGTAGCCCTTCAGCAGCTGGACTCCAGCAAACAAAGAAAAAGCGACCTGCGGGTCGCTTTTTTTTATTCCTAAATTTCAGCTTTCAAACCACTTAGCGATTCCGTTCCCAGCCATCGGCGGTTTTATGGAATTTGCAGGCCAGCATAAAAGCATCAAGCACCGGCTCGGCGGCAGCTTTCATCGTCCAGTGGCTGATTTCCGGCATCTGCGCCAGCGTATCTTCTACCAAATATAAGCCCACGCCCCGGCGACGCGTCACTTCGCGCACCAGTAAATCCTGCATTTCGGCACTTTCACCCGCCAGACTGACTTTAACCGCCGCCAGCAGACGCTCATTAAATTTTGCAGCGAACAGGGCGCGGTTGCCGCTGAGCCAGCTCTGCCACTCGGCTAGGGATTGCTCCGGCCAGATTTTTGCCAGATCTAACACGTCTTGTGGACTAAGCGAATCGAGTTTTTGAATGGTTAATTTCATGAGGCAAACAGGCAAATAAACAGGCGCACATTATAGCGGATTGCCCACCAGCGGGGCGCGTAACTTTTTTTGTACAGTAACAGAGCAAAAACTTTTTCGGCGATCCAACTATAAGCGATAAATGTTGGCTTTAATCAATAAAGGCAGCGTTAACCGCTGTCGCTGTGTCGCATTGCCGCATTTACACCCAAATAAAATTCTGTTTACACCTCTTGTTTCTGACTGTGTCATTTGATTTGCAGCAGAATATTCCTGTTTAATGGCATGAAAAATAAAGTCTTATTTAAAAATAAGACCCGATAAGCCGCTAAGATATTATAACTTATAATAAATTTCTAAAGTGACGATATTTTAAGCAGGCGAGAAGTGCCAAAACAACACAACAAACACACATCACAAATCATTAGATGGGGTAGCAGGATGAATATGAAATCAGGAAAAGTATTGCTGGCCGGTTGTATCGCACTGGCAATGAGCCAAGCCGCCGTGGCGAAAGACATCAAAGTCGCCATCGTTGGCGCCATGTCAGGCCCGGTAGCGCAATACGGCGACATGGAGTTCACCGGCGCAAAACAAGCTATCGCTGATATCAATGCTAAAGGTGGCATCAAGGGTGACAAACTGGTTGGCGTGGAATATGACGACGCCTGTGACCCGAAACAAGCCGTGGCCGTGGCCAACAAAGTGATTAACGACGGTATCCGCTACGTTATCGGCCACCTCTGCTCTTCTTCTACCCAGCCTGCTTCTGACATCTATGAAGATGAAGGCGTGCTGATGATCACCCCGGCTGCCACCAACGCTGACCTAACCACCCGTGGCTACAAGCTGATTATGCGCACTACCGGTCTGGACTCCGATCAGGGTCCAACGGCGGCGAAATACATCCTCAATACTATTAAGCCACAGCGCATTGCCGTGGTTCATGACAAGCAGCAGTACGGCGAAGGTCTGGCTCGCTCTGTGCAAGATAGCCTGAAGAAAAATGGCGGCAACGTGGTGCTGTTCGAAGGTATCACCGCGGGCGACAAAGACTTCTCCACGCTGGTGGCGCGTCTGAAGAAAGAGAACGTCGATTTCGTTTACTTCGGCGGCTACTACCCGGAAATGGGCCAGATCCTGCGCCAGTCAAAACAAGCAGGCCTGAATGCTAAATTCATGGGTCCGGAAGGCGTGGGTAACTCCTCTCTGTCGAACATCGCCGGTGACGCTTCTGAAGGCATGCTGGTGACGCTGCCAAAACGCTATGACCAAGTCCCAGCTAACCAGCCAATCGTTGATGCGCTGAAAGCCAAGAAACTGGACCCAACTGGCCCATTCGTCTGGACCACCTACGCCGCCCTGCAAGCTCTGACAACTGGTATGGAACGCAGCGGAAGTATGGAACCGGCTGACATCGCCAAAAACCTGAAATCTCAATCCGTGGATACCGTGATGGGCCCGCTGAGCTGGGATGAGAAGGGCGACCTGAAAGGCTTCGAGTTCGGTGTATTCGAATGGCACAAAGACGGCACTTCTACCCCAATTAAATAATAACCGCAGCAAAGTGGTTCTTCGCTCCCTCCCCCTCGCCGGGGAGGGAGTTGCACCAGTCATCAAACCCTTGAAGTAAAAGGATAGGGTATGTCAGAGCAGTTCCTATATTTCATTCAGCAGATGTTCAACGGCGTGACGTTGGGCAGCACCTATGCGCTGATCGCCATTGGCTACACCATGGTTTACGGCATTATCGGCATGATCAACTTCGCCCACGGCGAGGTGTATATGATCGGCAGCTATGTCTCCTTTATTGTCATCGCCGCGTTAATGATGATGGGGATCGATGCCAGCTGGTTGCTGATCGGCGCCGGATTCATCGCCGCGATTGTGATCTCCAGTGCCTACGGCTGGAGCATTGAGCGCGTGGCCTATAAGCCAGTGCGAAATTCTAAACGCCTGATTGCGCTGATTTCCGCCATCGGGATGTCGATATTCCTACAAAACTACGTCAGCCTGACCCAAGGCTCGCGCGACCTCGCGCTGCCAAGCTTGGTCACCGGCCAGTGGACGCTCGGCGTCGCCAACGGCTTTGCCGCAACCATCAGCACCATGCAGCTCATCATCTGGATTGTGACTTTTGTCGCCATGCTGTCCCTGACGCTGTTTATCCGCTATTCCCGCATGGGCCGCGCCTGTCGCGCCTGCGCCGAAGATTTGAAAATGGCCAGCCTGCTGGGTATCAGCACTGACCGCGTGATCTCCCTGACCTTTGTTATCGGCGCATTGATGGCGGCGGTGGCGGGGGTTCTGCTGGGCCAATTCTACGGCGTGATTAACCCGTACATTGGCTTTATGGCGGGGATGAAAGCCTTTACTGCTGCGGTTCTCGGCGGCATTGGCAGCATTCCGGGCGCGATGATTGGTGGCCTGATTTTAGGCGTGGCCGAAGCCCTGACCTCGGCCTATCTCAGCACCGAATACAAAGACGTGGTGTCCTTTGCCCTGCTGATCGTGGTGTTGCTGGTGCTGCCAACAGGCATCTTGGGTCGCCCGGAGGTTGAGAAAGTATGAAGCATCTCAACCTGTTTAACGCGCTGCTCTCCGCCTTCGTTTTACTGGTTTTAGCCTCCTTTATCATGGGGCTGCAACTGAGCCTTGATGGCACCAAGCTGGTGGTGAACGGTGCAGGAGAAGTGCGCTGGACGTGGATTGCCATTGGCTGCGCCGTGGTGTTCGTCTTCCAACTGTTCCGTCCGTTGATGAGCAGCGGTCTGAAGAAAATCTCTGGCCCAAGCTTCGTCTTGCCGAGCTTTGATGGTTCAACGCCGAAGCAGAAACTGCTGGCGCTGGTGCTGATTATTGCCGCTATCGCGTGGCCCTTTATTGTCTCGCGCGGCACGGTGGATATCGCCACTCTGACCCTTATCTACATCATGCTTGGCCTTGGCCTGAACGTGGTGGTTGGGCTGTCGGGCCTGCTGGTACTGGGCTACGGCGGTTTTTACGCCATTGGTGCCTACACCTATGCGCTGCTCAATCACTATTACGGTATCGGTTTTTGGGAAGCGCTGCCGCTGGCCGGTCTGGTCTCCGCCGCCTTTGGTTTCTTGCTCGGCTTCCCGGTACTCAGGCTGCGCGGCGACTATCTGGCGATCGTCACCCTCGGCTTTGGGGAGATTGTCCGCATTCTGCTGCTGAACAACACCTCCATCACCGGCGGGCCGAACGGCATTAGCCAAATTCCAAAACCGACGCTGTTTGGGCTGGAGTTTAGCCGCACCGCGCGCGACGGAGGCTGGGACACTTTCAGCAACTTCTTCGGCGTGGCCTATGACCCGAGCGACCGCATCATCTTCTTATATATGGTGGCGCTGCTGTTGGTGGTCCTGACCCTGTTCGTCATCAACCGCCTGCTGCGCATGCCGCTGGGCCGCGCGTGGGAAGCCCTGCGTGAAGATGAAATCGCCTGCCGCTCGCTGGGCCTTAACCCAACGCGCATCAAGCTCACCGCCTTTACTATTAGCGCCGCGTTTGCCGGTTTCGCCGGAACGCTGTTCGCCGCGCGTCAGGGCTTCGTCAGCCCGGAATCCTTCACCTTCGTCGAGTCGGCATTCGTGCTGGCGATCGTGGTGTTGGGCGGCATGGGCTCGCAGTTTGCGGTGATTCTGGCGGCTATCCTGCTGGTGGTGTCGCGCGAACTGATGCGTGATTTGAATGAATACAGCATGTTGCTGCTCGGTGCATTGATGGTTCTGATGATGATCTGGCGTCCACAGGGCCTGTTGCCGATGAAACGCCCGCAGTTGAAATTGAAGTTGTCGAAAAGACAAATCGCCGACAAAGGAGAGCAAGCATGAGTACGCAACCTCTCTTGTCAGTTGAAGGGTTGATGATGCGTTTTGGCGGCCTGCTGGCGGTGAACAACGTGGCGTTAAACCTCAATCAGGGCGAAATCGTCTCGCTGATTGGCCCGAACGGTGCCGGTAAAACCACGGTATTTAACTGCCTGACCGGTTTTTATAAGCCAAGCGGCGGCACCATCAAGCTGCGCGACCAGCATCTTGAAGGTTTACCGGGCCAGAAGATTGCCCGCATGGGCGTGGTGCGGACTTTCCAGCACGTGCGCCTGTTCCGCGAAATGACCGTGATTGAAAACCTGCTGGTGGCACAGCATCAGCATCTTAAGAGCGGCATGTTGGCTGGCCTGTTTAAAACGCCGGGCTTTCGAAAAGCCGAGGCCGAAGCATTGGACCGCGCCGCCGACTGGCTGGAGCGCGTCGGTTTGCTCGAACTGGCTAACCGTCAGGCGGGGAATCTGGCTTATGGGCAGCAGCGCCGACTGGAAATCGTCCGTTGCATGGTGACGCGCCCGGAGATCCTGATGCTCGACGAACCCGCCGCTGGGCTTAACCCGCGCGAAACGGAAGAGCTAAACCAGCTGATCGCCGAGCTACGTAACCAGCACAAAGTTTCAGTGTTGTTAATTGAACATGACATGAAGCTGGTGATGGGGATTTCAGACCGCATCTACGTGGTGAATCAGGGAACGCCGCTGGCACAGGGTACTCCGGCAGAAATTCGTAATAACCCAGACGTCATTCGTGCGTACTTGGGCGAAGGGTAAGGGGCAGAACGCGATGTTGTCATTTAATCAGGTATCCGCCCATTACGGCAAAATTCAGGCGCTGCATGAAGTCAGCCTGCACATTAATAAAGGGGAGATTGTCACCCTTATCGGGGCCAATGGCGCGGGGAAAACCACGCTGCTGGGTAGCCTGTGCGGCGAGCCGCGGGCCAGCCACGGCTCCATCGTTTTTGAAGGTCAGGACATCACCCAGTGGCCGACCGCCAAAATCATGCGTGGCGATATCGCCATCGTGCCGGAAGGGCGTCGGGTGTTTTCGCGCATGACGGTGGAAGAGAATCTGGCGATGGGCGGCTTCTTCGCCACCCGCGACCAGTATCAGCAGCGCCTTCAGCGCGTGTTCGAGTTGTTCCCGCGTTTGAAAGAGCGTCGCGCACAGCGTTCCGGCACCATGTCCGGCGGTGAGCAGCAGATGCTGGCGATTGGTCGTGCGTTGATGAGCCAGCCGCGCCTGCTGCTGCTCGACGAGCCTTCGCTCGGTTTAGCGCCGATCATCATTCAGCAGATTTTCGACACCATCCAACAGCTGCGCGAAGAGGGGATGACTATCTTCCTGGTCGAGCAAAACGCCAATCAGGCCTTGAAGCTGGCGGACCGTGGCTATGTGCTGGAAAACGGCCACGTGGTGCTTGAGGACAGTGGTGCAGCTCTGTTAGCCAACGAAGCGGTACGCTCTGCCTATCTCGGTGCTTAATTAAAATTCTTTGCCAATTAAAGGACATCTTCGGATGTCCTTTTTACTTTTATTTTTCTCCCTTCCGTAATGCTGCTGTCACCTGTCTGTAACCAAAGCATTATTTTTCTGTCATTTATGCATGTCATGTTAGCTCCCGAATAAGAAGATCCTTACGACACCGTCACTACACAGCCCTCTTCAGGAGACAAGCATGCTTAAGCACGCTGTTACAAAAACGACACTTTGCATTGCACTGGCATTCGCGTTCAGCACCCAGGCGATGGCGGTAACGGAAATACCTTTCTGGCATTCAATGGACGGCGAGTTGGGCAAAGAGGTTAACTCTCTGGCCGACCGTTTTAACCAGGCTCATCCAGACGTCAAAATCGTGCCAGTTTACAAAGGCAAGTATGACGAAAGTCTGGCAGCAGGTATCGCGGCTTACCGTAGCGGCAAAGCCCCGGCGATTCTGCAAGTTTATGAAGTAGGTACGGCGACCATGATGGCGAGTAAAGCTATCAAGCCGGTCTACGAAGTCTTTTCCGACGCGGGCATCAAAGAAGACGTTTCCCAGTTCGTTCCGACTGTCTCGGGTTATTACTCGGATTCTAAAGGGCGCCTGCTGTCACAGCCTTTCAACAGCTCCACGCCGGTGCTGTACTACAACAAAGACGCCTTTAAGAAGGCTGGCCTGAACCCTGATCAACCGCCAAAAACGTGGCAGGACATGGCGGCTTACACTGAGAAGCTGCGTCAGTCAGGCGTGAAGTGTGGCTACGCCAGCGGCTGGCAGGGTTGGATTCAGATTGAGAACTTCAGCGCATGGCATGCTCTGCCAATCGCCACCAAAAACAACGGTTTCGATGGCACTGATGCGGTTCTGGAATTCAACAAACCGTTGCAGGTCAAGCATATCCAGATGCTGGAAGACATGAACAAGAAGGGTGATTTCACCTACTTGGGTCGTAAAGACGAGTCCACCGCCAAGTTCTACAACGGTGACTGCGCGATGACCACCGCGTCTTCAGGTTCACTGGCTGACATCCGTCAGTACGCTAAATTCAACTATGGCGTGGGTATGATGCCTTACGACGCAGACGTGAAAGAAGCGCCACAGAACGCCATCATCGGCGGTGCAAGCCTGTGGGTGATGAACGGTAAAGATAAAGAAACCTACAAAGGCGTTGCTGAGTTCCTGCAATTCCTGACGACTCCGGCTATCGCCGCTGAATGGCACCAGAAAACCGGTTACCTGCCAGTGACGACCGCGGCTTATGAGCTGACTAAGCAGCAAGGCTTCTACGAGAAGAACCCAGGTTCTGACGTAGCGACTCGCCAGATGCTGAACAAGCCACCATTGCCGTTCACTAAAGGTCTGCGTCTGGGCAACATGCCACAGATTCGTACCATCGTAGACGAAGAGTTAGAAAGCGTGTGGAGCGGCAAGAAGACGGCTCAGCAGGCTCTGGATTCAGCTGTAGAGCGCGGTAATCTGTTATTGCGTCGCTTTGAGGCTTCCACTAAGTAACTATCGGCTACTGCGCTTCGCCAGTCTGGGATTGGGCAGTGCTCGAAATCCTCATGGACTCAATGTCCACTGCGGTTTCTGCGCGCTGTCCGCACCCAGTCTGGCTTTGCTCGCTACGCCTCGTACCGAGTTGCCTTTCTTCGATTCTATCTCTTGTCTTTTCGCTTTAACGAGTAATCCACTATGAGTTCACATCGCCCCGGTTTTGGTTGTAGCTGGCTGCCTTACGCGCTGGTGTTGCCGCAACTGCTGATCACTGTGATTTTCTTTTTATGGCCTGCCGGTCAAGCCTTGTGGTATTCGGTGCAAACGCTGGATCCTTTCGGTTTATCGAGTGAGTTTGTCGGGCTGAGTAACTTCAAACAGTTGTTTCAGGATTCCTACTACCTCGACTCTTTCTACACTACGCTGAAATTCAGTTTCCTCGTGGCGTTTATCGGCCTCGCTGTCTCGCTGTTTTTTGCCGCGCTGGTGGACCACGTGGTGCGCGCCAGCCGTATTTACCAGACGCTAATGATCCTGCCGTACGCCGTCGCGCCCGCCGTGGCCGCCGTGCTCTGGATGTTCCTGTTTAGCCCCGGCCTCGGCCTTATCACCCACTTCCTTGGGTCCATCGGCTATGACTGGAACCACGCGCAGAATAGCGGGCAGGCGATGTTCTTGGTGGTGTTGGCCTCGGTCTGGAAACAGGTGAGCTACAACTTCCTGTTCTTCCTCGCCGCGCTGCAATCTATTCCTAAATCTCTGGTTGAAGCCGCCGCCATTGACGGCGCGGGCCCGGTGCGCCGCTTCTTCAATCTGGTGCTGCCGCTGATTTCGCCGGTGAGCTTCTTCCTACTGGTGGTTAACTTGGTTTACGCCTTCTTCGACACTTTCCCGGTGATTGATGCGGCGACCGCGGGCGGCCCTGTTCAGGCGACCACTACCTTGATTTATAAGGTTTACCGCGAAGGTTTCTCCGGTCTGGATCTCTCCAGCTCCGCCGCGCAGTCAGTAGTGTTGATGGTGCTGGTATGCGGCCTGACGTTTATTCAGTTCCGCTTTGTCGAGCGTAAGGTGCGTTACCAATGATTGAGAACCGTAGAGGGCTGGATATCTTCAGCCACACCATGCTTATCCTCGGCGTGCTGGTGATCCTGTTCCCGCTGTACGTGGCTTTTGTCGCGGCAACGCTGGATAACAAACAGATTTTTGAAGTGCCGATGTCGCTCATTCCGGGTTCACACCTGTGGGACAACATCCGCACTATCTGGACCCAGGGCGTGGGCGACGGCAGCCCGGCCTTTGGCCGCATGCTGGTGAACAGCTTTATCATGGCGATGGTCATCACCATCGGCAAAATTTCGGTGTCGATGCTGTCGGCTTACGCCATCGTTTACTTCCGTTTCCCGCTACGTAACCTTTTCTTCTGGCTGATTTTTTTGACGCTAATGCTGCCAGTTGAAGTGCGTATCTTCCCGACTATTCAGGTGATTTCTAACCTGAACATGATGGACAGCTACACCGGCCTGACGCTGCCGCTGATGGCCTCGGCCACCGCCACCTTCCTGTTCCGCCAGTTCTTTATGACCTTGCCGGATGAACTGCTGGAAGCCGCGCGTATCGACGGCGCGAGCGCCATGCGCTTCTTCTGGGACATCGTCCTGCCGTTATCGAAAACCAATCTGGCGGCGCTGTTTGTTATCACCTTTATCTACGGTTGGAACCAGTATCTGTGGCCAATTCTCATCACCAGCGACGCCTCGATGGGCACGGCGGTGGCGGGGATTAAAAGCATGATCTCTTCCGGCGACGGTTCCACCCAGTGGAATCAGGTAATGGCAGCGATGATTTTGACTTTATTGCCCCCGCTTGCGGTGGTGCTCCTGATGCAGCGCTGGTTTGTGCGCGGTCTGGTAGACAGTGAGAAGTAATACGACATGGCAAATTTAAAACTACAGGCAGTCACCAAGTCCTACGACGGTAAAAATCAGATTATTAAAAGCATCGACCTGAACGTCGCCGATGGCGAATTCATCGTGATGGTCGGTCCGTCGGGCTGCGGGAAATCCACTCTGCTGCGCATGGTTGCGGGTTTAGAGCGCACCACCAGCGGCGATATTTACATTAATGGTCAGCGCGTTACCGAGCTGGAGCCGAAAGATCGCGGTATCGCGATGGTGTTCCAGAACTACGCGTTGTACCCACACATGAGCGTGTACGACAACATGGCCTATGGCCTGAAAATTCGTGGCTTCGGCAAGGCGCAGATTCAGGCGCGAGTTGAAGAAGCGGCGCGTATTCTGGAACTCGGCCCGCTGCTCAAACGCAAGCCGCGCGAACTCTCCGGCGGCCAGCGTCAGCGCGTCGCCATGGGCCGCGCCATCGTGCGTGAACCGGCGGTATTCCTGTTCGACGAACCGCTGTCGAACCTTGATGCCAAGCTGCGCGTGCAGATGCGTCTCGAGCTGCAACAGTTGCACCGCCGCCTGCGCACCACCAGCCTGTACGTGACCCACGATCAGGTTGAAGCGATGACGCTGGCCGAGCGGGTTATCGTGATGAACAAAGGTATTGCCGAGCAGATTGGCACGCCGTCAGAAGTCTATCGCCGCCCGGCGACGCTGTTTGTTGCCAGCTTCATTGGCTCTCCGGCCATGAACCTGCTGCCCGGCACCCTTGCTAGCAACGGCAGTTCTCTGGTGATGGAAGGCGGTTTCGAGCTGCCACTCAGCCAGCCGCGCCCGGAGTGGGGCGGACGAGAGTTGACGGTAGGCATTCGACCGGAGCATATTCAGCTGACTGACGACCCGCAGGCCGGTATTCCAATGAACCTCAATACCTTGGAACTGCTGGGCGCGGACAATCTGGCGCACGGCAAATGGGCTGGCGCGGGCGTGGTTGTGCGCCTTAATCACGAAGTTTGCCCTGAGCCGGGCACGCAGTTACGTTTGGTTTTGCCGACGAACGCGCTACACTTTTTCGATACCCACAGCGGTTCAAGAATGGAGTAAACATGACAGTTTGGCCTTATCCACGGATTGTGGCGCATCGGGGCGGCGGTTCTCTGGCCCCGGAAAATACCCTTGCCGCGATTGATGTCGGCGCGAAGTACGGCCACACCATGATTGAGTTCGACGCCAAGCTGGCGCAGGACGGTGAGATCTTCCTGTTGCACGACGACACCCTGAACCGCACCAGTAATGGCTGGGGCGTGGCGGGCGAGCTGAGCTGGGAAAAACTGCACCAGTTGGATGCGGGCGGCTGGTATAGCGCGGCGTTCAAAGGCGAAAAACTGCCGCTGTTGGCAGAAGTGGCCGAGCGCTGCGCGCGCCACAACATGATGGCGAACATTGAGATTAAGCCAACCACCGGCACGGATACCGAGACGGGGACCAAAGTGGCGCTGGCGGCCAAAGAGTTATGGCGCGACCATCCCGCGCCGCCGCTGCTCTCTTCTTTCGAGTTTGACGCTTTGCTGGCGGCCAAGCAGGCCGTGCCCGAGCTGCCGCGCGGTTTGCTGCTCGACGAATGGCGGGATGACTGGAAAACGCTGACGGATCAACTGGAGTGCGTTTCCCTGCATATCAACCATAAAGAGCTGACCGAAGCGCGTGTGAAAGCTTTGAAAGACGCCGGTTTGCACATTCTGGTCTACACCGTTAACTCGCCAGACCGCGCCCGCACCCTGCTGGCATGGGGCGTGGATTGCATCTGTACCGACAAGATTGACATTATTGGTCCAGACTTCGCGTAAGAATTAAGTCCGAAAACAGGAGGGTATCTGCGCTGCAGATATCCCCCTTATTCATTTTATTAACGGGCTTGAGACTGCGCCAGCACGGCACGATAAGCGGTGATCGCATTCATGCAGGCGGGCACTCCGGCGTAAATTGCCATCTGAATCACGATCTCCAGCAGCTCCTCCTTGCTCACGCCAACATTCATCGCGCAGCGCATGTGCAGCTCCAGTTGAGGCTGGGCATGGCCGAGCGTGATCAGCGACGCCACGGTCAGCATTTCACGCGTTTTCAAATCAATGCCCGGCCGCCCGACCACCGCGCCAAAGGCGTAGTCAGTGATCAGGCGCGGCAGGTCGGCGTCCAGCTCGCCCAAACGCGCACTCACGGCGTCCGCCAAACCCGGCTCCAGTTTTTCCATAATCGCACGACCATACTCGGTGAGTTCGTTACCTGATTTCATGCTGCTTCTCCTGATAAGTGGGAAATGTTGCGGGTGTTAACGGGGATAATGGCGACCAGCAGCAATGACAGGCCCATAGCCACGCCAGCGGTGCTCATCAAGACGGGAATACTCATCGCAGCAACCAGCCATGCGCCGACCAGCGCGCCACAGCCGATGGCGGCGTTAAAGCAGGAGACGTAAATAGCCGTGGCTGGGAACGCGTTCTCGGCGGCGGTGCGTAATACCCAAGTTTGGAAACCGACAAAAATTCCCGATACGGCTAATCCCCACATCACAATCAGCGCCATGATCTGGCCGCCCATCAGTGCGGCTCCCCATAGCCCGAGCACGAGAAGCGTGGCTGCAATCATCACGATAGAGAGTGAAACCAAGGGCTTAAGCCATTTGTCGATGAAGATGCCGGTGATGAAATTGCCAGCCAGACCCGCGACGCCAAACATCAGCAGCATGAGCGGGATCAGGCGGGAAGAGGGAGCGTTTAGGCCCTGAAGCCAAGGCTCGATAAAGGTAAAAGCGGCAAAGTGCGCGGTAATAGCCAGCAGCGTTGCGGCATAGATTTTCCATAAGGTGCTTGAACGCAGTACGCGGCGCATGGCTTCAAGCCCTAATGTGCTGGCGCTTTTGACTTGCGGCACCATCAGCGCGATACCCAGATAAGCCACGATGCTCAGTGATGACATCATCCAAAAGGCCGGGCGCCAACCGAAGTTAAGCCCGATATAGTTCGACAAGGGGACGCCGAACACGCTGGCGGCCGACACGCCGCCAAATACCACGGAGGTGGCGACGCCGATATAGCTGGCGGGTACCATCGCGACCGTCGTCGCGCCAATCATCGCCCAAAACGCGCCGTGCGCCAGTGCGCCAATGACTCGCGCGACCAGCAGCCACGAGTAGCTGTCTACCGTGGCGCACAGGCTGTTGGAGATAAACATCACCGACATAAGAATCAGCAGCAGTCTTTTCTTCGGGAAATTACCCAGAAAAATCGATGAGAGCAGGGCGCTGATGGCCCCGACCCACGCGAACATTGTTACGGTCAGCCCAATCATGGATTCTGATTGTTGTAACCCTTGCGCCATGGGCGTTAATAGCCCAATAGGTGCTAATTCAGTAGTAACAATAGTGAATGAGGAGAGAGCCAGAATAAGCAGCGCCAGCCACGTTTTTATGCCCAGAGACGGACGTGTATCGTAAGAGGTTTTCATGATGTTCCTTGAATGCTGAGAAACCAATAATCTTCACCTCCCACCATACGCAGCGTGATTTTTTAGAGAATTGTTAGTTTTGTAATATCAATTAGGTATCACCAAGGGCGAGACAAGTGCTAATTTGGGGGCATTGAGTTGCAGTGAACAACAGCGGGAGCCACACGTGAATGATTTCAGCGTAAACCTGCCTACGATTAAGCAGTTACAGTGCTTTATCGCCGTGGCGCATGAATTGAATTTTCGCCGTGCCGCCGAGCAGATGAAGATGAGCCAGCCGCCGCTCACCCGGCAGATTCAGACCCTTGAAACCCTTCTAGGTCAGCCACTGTTTATCCGCAATACCCATCAGGTGCAGCTAACCGAGGCCGGTAAGCAGTTGCAGCGTCAAGCTAAACCTTTGATTGAACAGCTTTCACGTTTGGTAAAAGAGCTTAAAGTCGAAAGTGAAAAGCTGAGAGTCGGCGTGACCCGCGCGCTGGATTTCACCCTTATCCCCTCGATTCATGCCCATCTGGCTACCCTGATGGATATCGACGAGGTGCTCTCTTACCACCTCAATTCCCGCCAGCTGTTGAAAATGCTCGAAAGCCAGAATCTGGACATTGTCTTTACGGGTGAAAAGTCCTCGGGGCATGACGACGAGTTCGACTTCTTCTGGCTGCACCGAGAGCCGCTGATGCTGGCTTTACCTGCTTCGCACCCGGCTGTGACTCAGGATCGCGTGTCGCTCAAAGATGTCGCCGACTTAGCCCTGTTTTGGTTTTCGCGCAGTGCAAATCCGAGTTTTTACGACAAATGCGAGAAGGTGTTTAACGCGCTGCCTTTTGCTTTGCAGTTCAAGCCGGAGTCCGAGGACTCACTGCTCACGTTAGCCAACGTGGCGCGGGGAAATGGCATGGCGCTGATGCCGCAATCAATGTGTTTATCTACCAGAGAAGGCCTGTGTTATCGCAAGTTGGATGAGCAGACGGCAAGCCACTTGAATATTGATGTCTATTTAGCGACGCGCAAAAATGAACGGCGGGAACATGTGCTAGAGGCGGTGAGGACATTTCTGCCCGTGGAAAATCTTAGAGATAATCAATGAGCTTAGCCCCGCCGTTCTCACCGGCGGAGCTAAATTCTGACTTAATTCTGCTGCAACGGCTGGCCCGGACGATTTAGCTGCTGGGTCTGTAAGCGCTGCTGGTTGCTTTGAATTTGCGAGCGCAGTCTCAGCTGTTGCTGCTGCTGGTTATTGCGCAAGTCTTGCTGCAATTTCTGCTGCTGGATTTGCGAATTGGTTTGTTGCTGTTGTTGCATCCGTTCTTGCGAAGGGTTGCTCAGCAACTGTTGGTTGCGGTCAGGCACAGTGACAGTATTCGCCGTGGCGGCCTGAACAGCGAAAAGCAGGGGAATAGCGGCTACAAGCCCATAACAACGTTTCATCAGGTGATCCTCCAGTCAGTCATAATTTAAGTCTACGCCATATCACCGGGTTGTGTGCTCCCCCATGGCACGGAACGCTCAAACCGTGTGTTAGGTCTCGTTAGGTCGATAAATGAACAGTGGTCAACCTACTTTCAGGTTTTCTACTTTCCAACATCCGTTACAATCAGCTTATCTTTTACTTTTCAGGCTGAACTTCGTGCCGTTACTCGTTATTACCACCATTTTGTGGGCTTTTTCATTCAGCCTGATCGGCGTCTATCTGGCGGGCCAGGTTGATAGCGTCTTCTCCGTGTTGGTCCGGCTGAGCCTCGCCGCGCTGGTTTTTTTGCCGTTTTTGCGCTGGAAAGGCTATCCAATCAAAACCTTGCTGATGTACATGGCGGTCGGCGCGATGCAGCTCGGTATCATGTATTTGATCAGCTTCGAAGCCTATTTATACCTGTCGGTGCCGGAATTCCTGCTGTTCACGGTGATGACGCCGCTCTACGTGACGTTGATTTATGACCTGATCAGCGGCCGCAAAATTCGTAAAGGCTATGCCCTGTGCGCGCTGCTGGCGGTGGTCGGCGCGGCTATCATTCGCTACGACCATATCAGCGAACATTTCATCATTGGCCTGCTGCTGGTGCAGGCGGCCAACATCTGCTTCGCCATTGGTCAAGTCGGCTATAAACGCCTGATGGAAACCCACCCGATGCCGCAGCACACGGCGTTCTCATGGTTCTACATTGGTGCGCTGATTTGCGCCGTGGTGGCGTGGTTCCTGTGGGGAAATCCGCAAAAGCTGCCAACCACCGGCCTGCAATGGGGCATTCTGATCTGGCTCGGCGTGGGGGCTTCGGCGCTAGGTTATTTCATGTGGAACTACGGGGCGACTCAGGTTGATGCGGGAACCTTGGGGATTATGAACAACTTCCACGTCCCGGCCGGGCTGCTGGTGAACCTTGCGATTTGGCAACAGCAGCCGCACTGGCCGAGCTTTATTATTGGTGCGGCAGTGATAACGGCTTCACTGTGGGTGCACCGGCGTTGGGTTTTAGGGCATCACGGACAAACGGCAGATGGTCGCACGCGTGCTGCCGGGTCGAACGAATAAAAGCTTCCACAATAGGTTGGCGCTGCTCGCCATCGCGCACGGCGGCGTACAACCTGCTCCACAAGCCATCTCCCAGCGTTTTAGTCACCACCAGTCCCTGACGCTCAAAGCTCTCCACCACCCAGTGCGGCAGCGCGGCAATACCCATGCGGGCCGACACCATCTGAATCAATAACAGCGTGTTATCGACGCTTTTCAGCGCAGGGCTAACGCCTGCTGGTTGCAGGAAATGACGCCAGATATCCAGACGTTGGCGCTGAACCGGGTAGATCATCAAGGTCTCGGCGCTTAAATCTTCCGGCGTAATAATCGCTTGATTGGCCAGCGGGTGATCCGGCGCCAGCACCAGACGGACTTCGAAATCAAACATTGGCGAGTAGTGCAGACCACTGCGCGGCAGGATGTCTGAGGTCAGCACCAAGTCCAGCTCGCCCTGCTGTAGCGCGGGCTGCGGGTCGAAAGTGACGCCAGATTTGAAATCCATCAATACATTCGGGAAGCGCAGGCGGAAGTTATCCAGCGCCGGAGTCAGCCACTGAATGCAGCTATGACACTCAATCGCGATTCGCAATGACGCCTGATGCGGCTCGCTGCAAGCCTGTAGCGCCTGCTGGATTTGCGGCAACACCTGTTCAGCCAAGTTAAGCATGATCTCACCTTGCGGCGTAAAGCGGAGCGGCTGGCTTTTACGCACGAATAGGCGGAAACCCAGACGCTGCTCCAAATCGCTGAACTGATGCGATAAGGCAGACTGTGTCTGGTGAAGCTGCGCGGCGGCAGCGGCCAGCGACCCGGTATTACGTAGAGCTTGTAGGGTCCGCAGGTGTTTCAGTTCAATCATGAGAGTCCTTCACCGTGTCATGAATTATTTGCGCTTGTGCAATATACAGTACCTGCGGATTATGGATGTGTAAACATCTGGACGGCTAAACAGGAAGATAAAGATGACCATATTGAACCATACCCTCGGTTTCCCTCGTGTCGGTCTGCGTCGTGAACTGAAAAAAGCACAAGAGAGTTACTGGGCTGGCAACAGCACTCAGCAAGAATTACTGGCTACCGGCCGCGAGCTGCGCGCCCGTCACTGGAAACAACAGGCCGACGCTGGCGTGGATTTAGTCCCGGTCGGCGACTTCGCATGGTACGACCATGTCCTGACCACCAGCCTGCTGCTCGGCAACGTGCCAGCCCGCCATCAGAACGCCGACGGCTCAGTCGATCTCGATACTCTGTTCCGTCTGGGACGTGGCCGCGCACCCACGGGGAAACCCGCCGCCGCCGCTGAAATGACCAAATGGTTCAATACCAACTACCACTATATGGTCCCTGAATTCGTGAAGGGTCAGCAATTCAAACTGACCTGGACCCAACTGCTGGATGAAGTGGACGAAGCGCTGGCGCTTGGCCACAAAGTAAAACCGGTGCTCCTCGGCCCCCTGACTTACCTGTGGCTGGGCAAAGTAAAAGGCGAGCACTTCGACCGTCTTTCCCTAATTAACGACATTCTGCCGGTTTATCAGCAAGTGCTGGCTGAACTGGCAAAACGCGGCATCGAGTGGGTACAAATCGACGAACCCGCGCTGGTTCTGGAACTGCCGAAAGCTTGGCTGGATGCTTACAAGCCAGCCTATGAGCAGCTTCAGGGCAAAACCAAACTGCTGCTGACCACCTATTTCGACAGCGTGGGCCACAACATTGATACCATTCGCCAACTGCCGGTGCAGGGTCTGCACATTGACGCCGTTGCCGGTCGCGATGATCTGGCTGCCGTGGCTGACCAGTTGCCAAAAGAGTGGCTGCTGTCTCTGGGGGTGATCAATGGCCGTAACGTCTGGCGCGCCGACCTCAGCGCGTGGTTCGAGCGCCTCAAACCGCTGGTTGCTGGCCGCAACGTCTGGCTAGGCAGCTCCTGTTCGCTGCTGCACAGCCCAATCGACCTGAGCGTGGAAACGCGTCTGGATGAAGAAGTGAAAAGCTGGTTCGCCTTCGGCCTGCAAAAATGTGCCGAGCTGGCGCTGCTCACTTCTGCTCTCAATGACCCGAAACCAGAGACGCTGGATAAACTGGCCAAATACAGCGCGCCAATCCGCGCTCGCCGTGACTCAAAACGGGTGAATAACGCCGCCGTTGGCAAACGCGTTGCCGCCATCACTGCCGCAGACATTGAGCGCCCAAGCGTTTACACAAAACGCGCAGAAGCCCAGCGGGCGCGCTTCAAACTGCCTTTATGGCCAACCACCACCATCGGCTCATTCCCACAAACCACTGAAATCCGTGGCCTGCGCTTGGACTTCAAACAAGGCCGTTTGGACAACGCCAACTACCGCACTGGCATCAGCGAACACATCAAGCAGGCGATTAAAGAACAAGAGCGTCTGGGCATCGACGTGCTGGTTCACGGCGAAGCCGAGCGCAACGACATGGTGGAATACTTCGGTGAGCATCTGGACGGTTTCGTCTTCACCCAAAACGGCTGGGTGCAGAGTTATGGCTCACGCTGCGTTAAGCCGCCGGTGATTATTGGCGACGTTAGCCGCCCGGAGGCTATCACCGTCGAGTGGGCCAAGTACGCCCAGTCGCTGACAGAACGCCCAGTGAAAGGCATGCTGACCGGCCCTATCACCATTCTCTGCTGGTCCTTCCCGCGCGAAGATGTCAGCCGCGAAACCATTGCCAAGCAGATTGGTTTGGCGCTGCGCGATGAAGTGGAAGATCTGGAAAAAGCCGGTATTGGCATCATTCAGATTGACGAACCCGCGCTGCGCGAAGGGCTGCCACTGCGCCAGTCAGAGTGGAATGCCTACCTGCGGTGGGCCGTCGACGCCTTCAAACTCAACGCCGCGATTGCCAAAGATGACACGCAGATCCACACCCACATGTGTTACTGCGAGTTCAACGACATCATGGATTCCATCGCCGCGCTGGATGCCGACGTTATCACCATCGAGACGTCACGTTCAGATATGGAGCTGATCGAAACCTTTAAAGAGTTCGATTATCCCAACGAAATTGGGCCGGGAGTTTATGACATTCACTCGCCAAACGTGCCAAGCGTCGAGTGGATTGAGAACCTGCTGCGCAAAGCCGCCGACAGCATTCCGGCCGACCGCCTGTGGGTTAACCCGGACTGCGGCCTAAAAACCCGCGGCTGGTCCGAAACCCGCGAGTCACTGGAAAACATGGTGAAAGCCGCCAAACGCCTGCGCGCCGAGCAGATCTAATCTTTCACTAAAACTGTCCAGATGAATGTTAAGGAGCACTTCGGTGCTCCTTTTTTCCTGTGTGTTTAACCTCTCGGTTAATCGTCATATGCCGAATGACTTCTCCCTTTTCTTATTAATACAGCGATACTCTTAAAGCGAAGGTTTTTCTTTCGCCAATACACACGCAATTAATTTTTGAATTGGAGAGTTTTACAATGAATATACTTATCGTTGATCAACTATCCATTTTCATTCAAGGTATGTCAGTGGGCCTAAAAAATATAATGCCTGATTTAAATGTTAAGGGCGTAAATGATTTAGATACCATGAAGCAAGCTCTGGATGAAAATCTAATATCGATTGTATTACTCGATGGGGAAATGGCTCGAGATAGATGTATTTCTCTATTGGATGATATTACTCTTGACCATCCTAAGGTTCGGGTTGTGGTCATGCTCAATAAAATAAAAAAGAGTACATTGCGTTTTTACCTTAGGCATCATGCCATTGGTGTTATATCCAAAAATGCGTCGCTGGAAACTATCGGACAGGTGTTAAGGACGGCATCCTGCGGAATGGTTTGTGTCCCTGATGAGAATTTTGAAGACATTGCCGAAGATCAATCTCTAACTAAACTCAGCCAGCGCCAAAGAGAAATATTACGACTGATTGCTGCTGGAGAATCCAATAAGCAAATCAGTCGTGTATTAAATATTAGCGCGGGCACAGTGAAATCTCATCTCGAATCTATATATCGGCGACTTAATGTTAAAAATAGAACTCAGGCCGCTATGATGCTTTCTCTTGATGAGTAATAAACTATGATATTTAGCAGTTGATATCTACCTTTCCACCAGGGAATGTAATTTATATATTAGTCTTTTAGGTTTTTCTCTTTGCGAAGTTTATTTCTTTCAGCTGATGGAAAGCGCAGACGCAGCTTTTGCTTATCACGAATTATTTGCCAGAAGTAGTGGCAAGCAACCATCGCTATCCCCACATCTTTTAAGATCCAGATTGGGAATGCGTGGGCATAGAGCTGAATACCGTGGATTAAGTAAGGTAGATTCAAGGCGCCTTGAGAGGCAAAACCAAAGGCGGCAGCAATTAACGAGATTTTATACCAAGCTGGTTGCTGTAACATTCGCTCGTTTAGCGAGCAGAGGAAGATAATCAGCGCGGTTGCGAAATCCATAATAGTAAGTGCAAAAAATCCCCACCATTCAATCATGTGCATTTTCGTCATCTCCATTGGTTTTATTTACAGCGCGAGTGCGTGTTGCTTTTAGCTGACCTGAAGGCATCCGCGTTTTTATACCCCGCGCAACACGTTTAAGTTCACCGGCAACTTCGAGAATGTCGGAGTCTTCTCGGCGGTTGAAGAAATTGGCTAGCCAAGCAATAACACCTACGCTGACAGCGCCGACGACATATCCCAGCCCCATTGCCGTATCTGCTTCGTTGAAGTTCATTCCCAGCCAGCGGGAGACAATGCCACCGAGGGCTGATGTTGCGCCGACGCTAATACTGCCAATGATCAAACCCGCTGAGAATCGGCCATGACGGTGTAGCTTTTTTGGCTGCCAGAAGAATGAAATGCTCAATCCTCCAAACAAGCCTGCAAATGCCGCCAGCACCTGACTAATGAAAAAGTTGCCTACGGGATCGACAATCACATTTGTCATGAGTCCCCCTTATTGGTGAGAATTAGCGCCACGGCGACATGGCGCTGTAAAACAACTTATGGGTTTTGTTCTCACAGACAGATCAATATTCCGGCGAAAATGTAGTCTTGTGTGCGGAACGTCAGCCTGTTATCAACTAAAGCCGTTGGGACGCCATGCTCTCCGGTTGCGGGATCATAGGCATAAAATCCATGGGCATTTCTTCCCAAAGCTATCCAGTGAGTCCCACCTGCAACCAGCACAAGATAAAAGCCTGCTGCTTGCACCATGCCTTGCAGATAAGCCTCGCTGGCGATGACGGTGGCACTCTGTCCAATAAGCGCCCGCTGAGGCGCAACCAATGGCTCAAGCTCAACAGGTAACGCTGGCGTGGTCATGACTTGAATGCCGTCATTGAACCCATGCTGAATAGCCAGTGTGACCAGCGTCGAAGGTAATGAAAGGGGTGTGTCATTAGTGAAGGCATCAGGATAGTCAGTTAAGTCATGCTGTAATTGAATAACTGACGCGTAAATAGTATTTCCCAAAGGGGCATTCGCAGGTGTGCCTAAATTTCGGGCGTTAATTAATGCTCCCAATGAATAAGCACCGCAGGAATTGCTATTATCAGGTTGTTGCAGGTTGTAATTTTGGAACATAATATATCCTCTCAATTGACTTATGGATTTACTAAGCATCTTTTAAGATTAATGCTTAATAGGTTGGGCTTGAAATTGTTGATGTTACTTACTGATTATTGGCATTCTTGAATCTTAACAAATGACCGGTAGGTATTGTTGGTCAAATAGCGATAGGGATCATCAGTGCTATATATCAGCCTTTTCGAGCTTCGCAGGCCACGAACGGATTCTATATCTGCGCTATACCAGCGGACTGACTTGGGGAGTGCAGCATTTTGTATAGGATCACCACCGATGGACTTTTTGTTCAAAGTCCAAGAGGCTTCCCACAGGGAATCAGTATCTGCACCGCTCCAGCCAGCCTGTTTGGCTTTGGCACTGGTTACATAAGTATTAGGTAAGGCATCGTCACGATTGAGTGTTTGCAACAGACTTACCAGCGCCTTTTCATCTTTTAAGCTTTTATTTCCTCCTTTTATTAATTCCTCATTTGCCTGACTAACCGCCTCTCTACAGGAAATAATGCTCTGCGCATAAACAGAATGAATAGGCGAAATAAAAGAGACTAAAAATGTTCCAATAGATATAGGCTTAATAAAGTTTGAGAATGAAATAAGAGGTTGATTTTGGTGCATTGAAATACCCTCATGAATATAAATGAGTATTTAGGCCTGTAAGAATAAATTCCGTTCGGCTATACGACGGCGAGTAAGGCCGGAGACTTCTTTACCGCCTGCTTTATTCCAGCGGAGAAATTGATCCGCAGCTTCCTGCATTAATCCTTGGTTCAATAATTTAAGTAGGGTAGAGGTTTGTAGATTGCCAACACCCAAGTTGAAGGTAAATGACACCAATGCGTCAAACTGGTTTTGCGTCAGCATCACGTTGACCCATCGATTGACCCCGGCTTCGCTGGTCGCGAGATCTTTACGCAGTAACGCTTCCGCCTCTTTATCTGAAATGGCCTCGGTAAAGCTTTCCGATGGCAAAATCAAATGACCATAGCCAATTGTCCATTTCCCTACGACGTCCTGATACTTCTTCAGCTCCTTGCCTTCGAAATCTTTAATCAAGGCGATACCTTTTGCGCCGGTACTTAATATGACATTACTCATTTTCCGACTCCTCAACGTTAGGTTTAGGCACCACACGATTGGTGTATTCTTCAATCAATCGCATGACACTTTCCGGTGGTTCCAACACGGTAAATTGCATTTCGATATCTACATGGCGGCTATCTCGGCCCTCACTGTCTTTGCTGGTGGGCGATAGGCTGACGTGAAAACGGCTGACGTTATCCTGAAGACTTGGCGTCCCGGCAGACAGTTGCTCTACGCCGTCGGTGCGCACGGTCAGATGCACTTTCATTTTTTCCAACATCAGGCCACGAGGCGTCGCGAGTGCTACCAGCGGCAGCTCAAAATGGTTCTTCTCATCAAGATGCATAATTAAAGTGCGTGGCGTTAGGCTGCCATCATCCATATGGTCAAAGAACGGATCTAATGCCTGCATATACTGATGAGCAATCAATTGGTTAGCCGATGATGCGGCCAGTTGCATTCCGCGAGTTATATCCTCCAGCGTGACAGGAGTGGGCGGGACCCCCGTGCCTTCTGGTATAGGCTGTGGCTCAGCAGAAGAAGGCTCTGAGGCTGCTTCATTAGGTTGCTGCGGAGGGCGTTTCCCACCGCCAAACCAATTTTTTAATGACATAACGGACTCCTGAAAAAGGCCGTCACCTTCACGGCCTTTGGTTTACAAAGCCTGGATTGAAGGAGTGAATCAGCCCACGGTTTCAGGTTCTTTCGCCGCAGATGTTGGCGTTACTGGGAAAGTATCGAGTTTTTCTTTGTTAGCTTCGGCAGGGAGCACTGCCGGCTTGGTGGCTGCATCGGTCAGGAAATCAATCACGCGCATTAATGCTTCAGGTGGCTGCTGGCGCTTGATTTGGGTGTGAATACTGTATTTTGCGCGAGTATCTGATTTACGAGTTTGCTCAGCTTTGTGTGAAACGCGGCCTGAGACTTTCACTTTTACTGGGCCCCAGCCGAGAGTGGCTTCAAATGAACCCTCTGCATCGTCGCTGCTGGAGCTGGCTTCGCTTTGAGTGACTTCCAACTCGAAATCAATCGTACCTTCTTCAATACAGATGATCGGATGGGTGATGGCCGCCAGCAGAGGAATTCGCATGGTTTTTTTAACCACGCCCTGAATCACTCCGGCCTGATCGACTACGGTTTCGTCGTAATCGAACTGCACCGATTCGGCCTTACCATCTTTAATACACACGGACAGTAAGAAGTCGGCATAGGCTTTACTGGCCTGAACCTGTGCTTTGATCATGGCTTGCAGCGGGCCGCCAATCATATTTTCTAACGGTAGAGCATTGATAACGGAACCAATAAATTGCGTATCCATAATGCGTACTCCTGTGAGATGAAAGTGATGACGAAGTGCGAGCTCGCAGGGATAACGTAAGTCGAAAGTTACCTGTGAAAAATCGGGTACGCGGCGGATGCGAAGTAGGTGATTGGCTGATGAATGAATCTGATAGATGGCAGAGGTGAGGGGTTGGAATCTTATTTCGACGGGCAGGAATGCTCCCAAAATCCGCCGATCTCCCTCGCGTTGTGTGATTCCCCACTAGGCTTAGTACAGACATTACTGAGACTAACCAAGGAGAGAACAATGAGCAGATTCACAGACAAAGTTGTCGTCGTGACCGGGGCGGGTTCAGGGATGGGGGCCGCCACGGCAAGGCGTTTTGCCAGTGAGGGCGCGATTGTGGTGCTGGTCGGGCGTACCAAAGAGAAGCTGGAAAAAGTGGCCCAGTCGCTGAGCAGCACGCAGTACTACATTCATATTGCCGACGTGTCGAAAGCGCAGGACGTCGAGCGCATGGCGGCGGTGATCACCGACAAATTTGGCCGAGTAGACGTGTTGGTCAACGGCGCGGGCGTGGTGGCGCAGGGCAAGGTCACCGAGGCGAGCCTTGAAGACTGGCATAAAGTGATTGAAATCGACCTGAGCGGCGTCTTTTATTGCACCCGATTCTTCATGCCAGCGCTGATCAAAAGCAAAGGCAACATTGTGAATATTTCGTCGGTATCCGGCATGGGCGGCGACTGGGGCATGAGCTTCTACAATGCAGCAAAGGGCGGGGTGAGCAACTTCACGCGCTCAATTGCGATGGACCACGGCAAAGACGGCGTGCGAGTCAACGCGGTTTGTCCGTCACTGACCTTTACTGAGATGGCGGAGGATATTAAAGACAACCAGCCGCTGTTGGATAAGTTCGCAGAACGCATTCCGATGGGGCGCGGTGCCGAGCCTGAAGAGATTGCTGACGTGATTGCCTTTCTGGCCAGCCACGATGCGCGCTTTGTTACCGGGGTTAACCTGCCGGTCGATGGTGGCCTGATGGCCTCCAACGGCCAGCCGCAGCAGGCTTAATCGGGTTACTTAATCAGGTTAATAGGGCTGCCCGGCGGGCAGCCTTCACTCGTTTTTACTTAATTCCGTATTGCTCAAACCACTGCAACATACGCTGCCAGCCATCGGCGGCGGCTTCTGGGTTGTAGCTTGGGCGATAGTCGGCGTGGAAAGCGTGACCGGCTTCCGGGTAAACCACGATTTCAGCCGTGGCGTTTGCCGCGCGCAGTGCCTGACGCATGGTTTCTACGCTTTCGAGAGGAATACCTGCATCCGCGCCGCCGTACAAGCCCAGCACTGGCGCACTCAAATCTACTGCTTTATCAACCGGATGGCTCGGGCTGGTCAGGGTTTTATCGCCCACCAGCTTGCCATACCACGCCACGCCAGCTTTTAGCTGCGGGTTGTGCGCGGCATACAGCCAAGTGATGCGACCGCCCCAGCAGAAGCCGGTAATAGCCAGTTTTGACTTGTCGCCGCCGTGCTGAGTGGCCCAGTGCGCGGTGTGGTCGAGGTCAGCTAGCACCTGTTTGTCCGGCACTTTGCCAACCACTTTGCTGATAATGTCGCTGACTTCGGTGTAGTCACGCGGGTCGCCCTGACGGAAATAGAGCTCGGGCGCGATCGCCATATAGCCCTGTTTTGCCAGTCGGCGGCAAATATCTTGAATATGCTCGTGGACGCCAAAGATCTCTTGTACCACCAACACGATAGGTAATTTTCCGGTGTAGTTTTCCGGGCGCGCCAGATAGGCAGGCATGTCCTCGCCTTGGGACGGAATAGTGGTTTGCCCGGCGTGCAGACCTTCAGTATCTGTGTGTAGCGTGGTGCTTGCCACGGGAGTCACGGCAGGTGCGAAGCTTGTTGGAGCCTGTTTTACTTGTGGAGTGGGTACAGGTAAATCGTCGTTCTTCATCTCGGTCTCCATGCATTTCTTATCTAATGAGTGGCGCTATTGTTTTTAAACTATAGCTGCAAACCTACGACGGCAAGGTACTAGACATATCCTATAGTTAGAGATTGAGCAAAAAAAAGTCTCAAGACAGGTGCTCAATACCTTCAGAACGAATGAAGCCGAATAATTAAAGGAGTCATGTTCAATGTCGAAATCTACACCTAATAAAAAGAGTGAGAAGAAACAGGTCAGCCGCGCCCCCGCCACGGGCATCGAATCTTCACAACCCGGTCTAGGAAGCCTTGCCCCCGCTGACGGCTCACAAAAGCCCAGCGCTAAACCTACGCCGCCAGGAAAAGAACCCACTGCTCCAGGCAGTGCCAAAAGCCCTGAGAATTCCAACGCCAAAGTCGACGCGCTTGATGTCCACCGTAAAAACGGGGAAAAGCGCGCCCTGACCACCAATCAGGGGACCAAAATCTCTGACGATCAGAACTCATTGACGGCGGGTTCGCGCGGGCCGACGCTGCTCGAAGACTTTATTCTGCGCGAGAAAATCACCCATTTTGACCATGAACGCATCCCTGAGCGTATCGTTCACGCGCGCGGCGCGGCGGCTCACGGCTATTTCCAGCCCTATCGCAGCCTTGCCGATATCACCAAGGCGGATTTCCTCTCCGACCCTAATAAGAAAACCCCGGTATTTGTCCGTTTCTCCACGGTACAAGGCTCGCGCGGCTCGGCGGACTCCGTGCGTGATATTCGCGGCTGGGCTACCAAGTTCTATACCGACGAAGGCGTCTATGATTTGGTCGGCAACAACACGCCGGTGTTCTTCATTCAGGACGCACATAAATTCCCTGATTTCGTCCACGCGGTAAAACCCGAGCCGCACAATGAGATCCCACAAGGCGCCAGCGCCCACGACAGCTTCTGGGACTACGTCTCTCTGCAACCCGAAACCCTGCATAACGTGTTCTGGGCGATGTCAGATCGCGGCATTCCGCGCAGCTATCGCACCATGGAAGGCTTCGGCATTCACACCTTCCGCTTCGTCAATGGCGAAGGGAAATCGACCTTCGTGCGTTTCCACTGGAAGCCGCTGGCTGGGAAAGCCTCGCTGCTATGGGATGAAGCGCAGAAACTGGCGGGCAAAGACGCTGATTTCCACCGTCGGGATTTATGGGAAGCGATTGAAGCCGGAGATTACCCAGAGTACGAGCTGGGCGTGCAGCTGATCCCGGAAGAGGATGAATTCAAATTTGATTTTGACTTGCTCGACGCCACTAAGCTGATCCCTGAGAAGCTGGTGCCGGTCGAAATCGTCGGCAAAATGGTGCTTAACCGCAACCCGGACAACTACTTTGCAGAAACCGAGCAGGTGGCGTTCCATCCGGGCCACGTGGTGCCGGGCATCGATTTCAGCAATGACCCGCTGCTGCAAGGGCGTCTGTTCTCTTACACCGACACCCAAATCAGCCGACTGGGCGGGCCGAATTTCCACGAAATCCCGATTAACCGCCCAACCTGCCCATACCACAACTTCCAGCGCGACGGCATGCATCGGCAGGACATTGATACCAATCCGGCCAACTACGAGCCGAATTCACTCAATGACAACTGGCCGCGCGAAACGCCACCGGCGGCAAAAGGCGGCGGATTTGAGAGCTACCATGAGCGAGTCGATGGTGACAAAGTGCGCCAGCGCAGCGACTCTTTTGGCGAGTTTTACTCACAGCCGCGCCTGTTCTGGCTTAGCCAGACGCCAACCGAGCAGGACCACATTGTCGCGGCGTTCTCCTTTGAGCTGTCCAAAGTGGCTCGGCCTTACATCCGTGAACGCGTGGTCGATTTACTGACTCACATTGATGTCACGCTGGCGCAGAAAGTGGCGAAAAATCTGGGTATCGCGCTGTCTGACGATGCGCTGAACACCAAGCCGCCGAAGCCAGTTAATGGCTTAGATAAAGATGAATCTCTCAGCCTGTATGCCAGCGGCAAAGGGGTTATCAAGGGGCGTCAGGTGGCGATTCTGCTCAGCGACGGCGTGAATGCCGCCGACGTGCTCAATGCGTTGCAGGCGCTTCAGGCGGAAGGTGTTCACCCGAAACTGTTAGCCAGCCACTTAGGCAATGTGGTGGCAGACGACGGCTCAACCCTGCCGATTGACGCCACCTTCGCCGGTTCGCCGTCGATCACTGTTGACGCCGTGCTGGTGCCGCATGGTCATATTGACGCGCTGCTGATGAGTGGCGATGCGCGCCATTATGTCCTCGAGGCTTACAAGCACCTGAAAGTCATAGGCTTAAGTGGTGATGCTCGTCGCTTCAAATCTTTACTGGGTCTGGAAGATAAAGCGGCGGAAGAGGGGCTGATCGAAGCCGATAAAGCTGAAGGGGCGTTACTGAAAAGCTTCCTGCAAGAGATGGCGAAGCACCGGATTTGGTCACGCAGCGCCAAGGCGGAAAGTGTGCCAGCCTGATTTTTGGCATTAACCTCTCTATACTCTCTGTTTTACAAGGACAAGGCATTGGCGGTTAACGCCAATGCCTTAATTGTTTGTCTCGACGCAGTTTTGGCTGTCGGTTGAAAAATCGTCAAATCGGCCTTCTATTGTGATTTTCATCACACTTTGAATGTACGCGGTGACTCGGTTATTACATCAAGGTGACCTTTGTCACGAAAAAGCGTCACAATGAACGGTAGAGTAGCTGGGTGTCCTCCTGCGAAAAGATGACCTTAAATAAGAGGAGTTTGTTATGTCTCAGTCTGATGTTTTCCACCTTGGCCTGACCAAAAAAGATTTAAATGGCGCAACCTTGGCAATTGTCCCTGGTGACCCTGAGCGCGTTGAAAGAATCGCCAACCTGATGGAGAACCCTGTGCGTCTGGCTTCTCATCGCGAATTTACTTCATGGCGTGCCGAGCTGGATGGCAAGTCAGTGATCGTTTGCTCTACTGGTATCGGTGGCCCGTCCACTTCTATCGCGGTTGAAGAGTTGGCCCAGTTGGGTATCCGTACTTTCCTGCGTGTCGGTACTACCGGTGCCATTCAGCCACACATCAATGTTGGCGACGTTCTGGTGACCACCGCCGCTGTGCGCCTTGATGGCGCGAGCCTGCATTTCGCACCAATGGAATTCCCAGCGGTTGCTGATTTCGCCTGTACCACCGCGCTGGTGGCAGCAGCCAAAGAAGTGGGCGCAGAACCTCACATTGGCGTGACGGCTTCTTCTGACACCTTCTATCCGGGTCAGGAACGTTACGACACCTTCTCCGGCCGCGTGGTTCGTCGCTTTAAAGAGTCGATGAAAGAGTGGCAGGAAATGGGCGTGATGAACTACGAAATGGAATCAGCCACCTTGCTGACCATGTGTGCTAGTCAGGGCTTACGTGCTGGTATGGTGGCGGGCGTTATCGTCAACCGTACTCAGCAAGAGATCCCAAATGCTGAGACCATGAAAAAGACCGAGAGCCACGCGGTTAAAATCGTTGTTGAAGCTGCACGTCGCCTGATCTAAGCGAAATGTAACACTTCTGTGGGCTGCTTCGGCGGCCCATTTTTTTATCTTATAAACTGAATCTGTTAAGGTCTTGGAAGAAAAACTCCAACAAAAGGGCCTGTTATGACAGCAACTATCCTGCTTCATCCTTCGCTGACTCCTCTTGAAGGAGGCATTAATTTTCGCGAACTCGGCGGCAACACGGCTGCTGATGGTCGGCGCATCAAGCGCGGCTGGCTCTATCGCTCAGGCTCCCTCGACTCGCTCACGCCGAAAGATTCCGACTTCTTGAGCAAGGTGCCGGTGGCCCATATTCTCGACTACCGCGACGCCGACGAAGTGGCGGCCAAGCCCGACGTGCTGTGGCAAGGTGTCCAGTACCACCATGCGCCAGCCAACCCTCTCAGCCATGAAGTGAGCGCCAACCTCGAACACCTGACCCAGCAGACTATCGACGCCTTCGACCCTGAAACCTTTATGCTCGAGTTGTATCGCCGCCTGCCGTTTAATAATCCAGCTTACCAACAGTTGGCAAAGTTGCTGACTCAGCCAAACGGCGGCGCCATTGTTCAGCACTGCGCCGTGGGCAAAGATCGCACCGGAATAGGCTCGGCGCTGGTGCTGTTCGCGCTGGGTGCCGATCGCAACACGGTGCTGGAAGATTACCTGCTGACAGAAACCACCCTCGCGCCTTTTCGCACCTACATGCTCAACAAAATGTCGATAAAGCTGAACGATAAGGCGCTGGAGAAGTTCGGTTATGTCCTCTCCGTGCGGGAAGCGTTTATGGACACGGCGTTAAAATCCATTGATGACCTCTATGGTTCAACCGATCTTTGGTTAGAGAAAGAGTACGGTTTAACGGCTGAACTGCGCCAAAACCTGCGCGACCGTTATCTCGAGTAATTGCCTCTATTTTGCTGATATTATTGATATTGCCTGACGATTTTCACAAGGAAGCCCTTTGACCATAAATGACGTAATTCACCTCACTACTGAGTTTGTTCGGGCGCACGAAGCCTGGGCCATACCCATTGTCTTCATTCTGGCATTTGGTGAGTCATTGGCCTTCCTCTCACTGCTTCTGCCAGCCACGGTGATTTTGCTCGGGCTTGGCGCGCTGATTGGCGAAAGTGGCATTCCGTTCTGGCCGATTTGGGCCGCAGCGGCCGCCGGTGCTTTCTTCGGCGATTGGCTCTCCTATTGGGTTGGCGCGCATTTTCAGGATCGCGTCGGCAACTTCTGGCCTTTCTCCAAGCACCCGCAAATGCTGGTGCGTGGTCACGCCTTCTTTGAAAAATGGGGCATGCCGGGAGCCTTTATTGGCCGTTTCTTCGGACCACTGCGCGCCGTCGTGCCGCTAGTGGCGGGGATTTGCGGCATGCCGCAACGCTATTTTCAAATCGCCAATCTGTCATCAGCACTGATCTGGGCCTTTGGTGTACTGGCACCGGGCGCTTTTGGCATCCAGTGGCTGAGTCGTTGGTTCTAATCCTGCCGTCGGGAAGGCTTGGGTACAAGAGGAAAGGGCGGGAGAAATCCACTCTTGCGAGACGCCTCGCAAAGCTTCTCACTGATGCATAATATGCTGGACATGCATACAGTGTGACATTACCTTGACCGCAAGAATCGATTGAGATGGAGAACGCGTGGATATCAGCATCTTATACCTCGTGGGCGGGGCTTTGGCGGGCTTGCTATTAGGCTGGTTGATTGCCAGCTTGCGCCAACAAAAAAATCAAAGTGAACATGAGACTCAGCGTCGGCTGATTCAGCAAACCGTTGAACAGCAAAAGGCGGAGATTGACCAACTGAAGGCCGATCGCCAGCAGTCGCAGCAGCAACAGCGCGAAGCCGAGCTTGAGCTTCGCCAGCTGCACAGCGAAGTGGCGGCTAACCGTGAAAAGCTGCAAGGGCTGGCTCACTGGCAAAGTGAGTGTGAACAGCTCAATCAAGAGCTGCGCGCCCAGCGCGAGATAAACAGCGCCCAGGAGGCGGAGCTGCGCGAGGTGTCGACCCGTCTGGATGAAACCCGCATGGCCGCCGAAGATAAACAGCGTCTGCTGATCAACAGCGAGCAGCGTTTGACCAGCCAGTTTGAAAACTTGGCTAACCGCATCTTTGAACACAGCGGACGTCGGGCCGATGAGCAAAACAAGCAAAGCCTCGACAAGCTTCTGCTGCCGCTGCGTGAACAGCTCGACGGTTTCCGCCGTCAGGTGCAGGACAGCTTTGGGCAGGAAGCGCGCGAGCGCCACACCCTTTCCCATGAAATCCGCAACCTCCAGCAGCTAAATGAACAGATGGCGCGCGAAGCCATCAACCTCACCAAAGCTTTGAAAGGCGACAATAAAACCCAAGGTAACTGGGGCGAAGTGGTGCTCAGTCGGGTGCTCGAAGCCTCTGGCCTGCGCGAAGGCTATGAGTACCAAACGCAGGTCAGCGTGCAGGTTGATACCAACAGCCGCATGCAGCCCGACGTGATTGTCCGTTTGCCACAAAACAAAGACGTGGTGATAGACGCCAAAATGACGCTAGTGGCCTATGAGCGCTACTTCAACAGTCAGGATGATACCGAGCGGGAAATCGCCCTGAATGAGCATATTGCCTCGGTTCGCGGGCATATTCGCCTGCTGGGCCGCAAAGATTACCAGCAGCTGCCGGGCTTACGCAGTCTGGATTACGTCCTGATGTTTATCCCGGTGGAGCCCGCATTCTTGCTGGCGATTGACCGCGAGCCGGAGCTTATCAGCGAGGCGCTCAAGCACAATATCATGCTGGTCAGCCCGACAACCTTGCTGGTGGCGCTGCGCACTATTAGCAATTTGTGGCGCTACGAGCATCAAAGTCAGAATGCCAAACGCATTGCTGACCGCGCCGCCAAGCTTTACGACAAACTGCGGTTATTTGTCGATGACATGGAGTCTATTGGCCAAAGCCTTGAGAAAGCGCAGGGCAGTTATCGGCTGGCTATGAATAAATTGGCGCAGGGCAGGGGGAATCTGGTCGGGCAGGTGGAAAGCTTCCGTGCCTTGGGTGTCGAAGTTAAGCGCCCGATCAGCCCTACGCTGGCTGAACAGGCTATTTCTGAGCATGAGCCTGAAGCGACGGACACGCTCGACGAGCCGCTGGCCGACGACGAAAACACTCTTCAATTGAGCGGTTCAGACCCGCAGCCGGAGGAGAACTTCCCGGCGCGCGAATAACGGCTTCACCCACTGCGATTAGCCAAGGATGCGATTAGTGAATATCTTTGGCTTTTCTATCAGCATCGGTGATGGGGCTTTCCTTGGGGTTCTGGTACACTTTCCCCAATAGTTTGACTGACTAAGCAGGCATAAAATATGGAAAAGCAGACGCAGGAAACCACCCATTTCGGTTTTCGTACCGTAGCCAAAGATGAAAAAGCAGAAATGGTCGCAGAGGTTTTTCACTCCGTTGCCGCTAAATATGACTTGATGAATGACCTGATGTCCTTCGGCATTCACCGTATCTGGAAGCGTTTCACCATTGATAGCAGCGGCGTTCGTCGCGGCCAGCGCGTGTTGGACTTAGCGGGCGGCACGGGCGATCTGACGGCCAAATTCTCGCGTTTAGTGGGCGAGCAGGGCGAAGTCGTGCTGGCTGATATCAATGACTCCATGCTGAAAATGGGGCGTGAAAAGCTGCGCAATTTGGGCATCGTCGGCAACGTCAACTACGTGCAGGCCAACGCCGAAGCTTTACCCTTCCCAGACAACTACTTTGACTGCATAACCATCTCTTTCGGCTTGCGTAACGTGACCGAAAAAGAAAAAGCCCTGCGCTCGATGTTCCGCGTACTCAAGCCGGGTGGCCGTCTGCTGGTGCTGGAGTTCTCCAAGCCTCTGCTGGCGCCTCTGAGCAAAGCCTACGACAGCTACTCATTCCACATCTTACCGCGCATTGGCGGCTGGGTTGCTCAGGACGAAGAGAGCTATCGCTATCTGGCCGAATCCATCCGTATGCACCCTGATCAAGAAACCCTGAAAGGGATGATGGCGGACGCTGGCTTTGAGAATGTCACCTACAGCAACATGACTGGCGGTATCGTAGCCCTGCACCGTGGTTTCAAGTTCTAAGATGGAAAAGCCGATGTTGTTAACGCCGTTACTGACCGCCGCGATTGAAACCTCGCTGAATTACCTGCTGTTTAGAGAGCGTGGCCTGAAGGCTGCGCGCACTCGTCTGGTAGGCAAAGTGCTGCGAATTGAGTTACAGGAGCTGAATGCTCCGCTGACCTTCGTGTTCAGCGAGCAGAAAATCGACGTGCTCGGGCAGTGGGATGGCGAGGCGGATTGCACCGTGACAACAAAACTCTCCGTCCTGCGCAAACTGCGCGACAGACAGCAGCTTTCTCCTCTTATGCGCAGCGGGGAGCTTATCGTTGAAGGTGATATCTCCGTTGTGCAGCAATTTTCTGCGCTGTTTGAACTGGTCGAGTGGGAGCCTGCTGAGCTGCTGGCTCCTTATCTGGGTGACGTCGCCGCTCAGGGGATCTCACAAGCTATCACTGGTGGATTCCGCTTCCTGACTCAGGGCGTGAAGCAGCAGCAAAGCTATGTCGCCCAGACCCTGACCGAAGAGTGGAAGCTAGCTCCCGGCCCGCTAGAAGTGGTCTGGTTTAGTGAAGAAGTCTCTGCGTTAACTCGCGAACTTGATGCACTGGATAAACGTTTCGAAAAACTGGAGGACAAGCTATGACTCCAGGTGAAATGCGACGCCTGTACCTGATCATTCGCATGTTTCTGACTTATGGCCTTGATGAGCTGATCCCCAAGATTCGCCTCACGTTGCCGCTCCGTTTGGGCAGATACCTGTTCTTCTGGCTGCCGCATCGCCACAAAGATAAACCGTTGGGCACGCGTCTGCGCATGGCGCTGGAGCAGCTTGGCCCGGTGTGGATCAAGTTCGGCCAGATGCTCTCGACCCGCCGCGACCTTTTCCCTCCTCATATCGCGGACCAGCTGGCGCTATTGCAAGACCACGTCGCGCCGTTCGACGGGGCCTTGGCCCGTAAGCAGATTGAGGAAGCTTTGGGCGGTCCACTTGAAAAGTGGTTTGACGATTTCGACCAAACCCCATTGGCATCAGCGTCTATTGCTCAGGTTCACACCGCTACGCTTAAAGAGAACGGCAAGCCCGTTGTGCTGAAAGTGATTCGCCCGGACATTTTGCCCATCATCAAGGCCGATATTCGCCTGATGTCGCGCTTAGCGGGCTGGGTGCCGGTGCTGCTGCCAGATGGCCGTCGTCTCAAGCCGCGTGAAGTGGTGCGTGAATATGAAAAGACGCTGCTGGATGAGTTAAACCTGCTGCGCGAGTCGGCTAACGCCATTCAATTACGCCGTAATTTCAGCGGCAGCCCAATGCTCTATGTGCCGGAAGTCTACCCGGATTATTGCAGCGAGCGCCTGATGGTGATGGAGCGTATTTACGGTATTCCGGTTTCTGACGTTGCCGCGTTGGAAAAGCAGGGTACCAACATGAAATTGCTGGCAGAACGCGGCGTTCAGGTCTTCTTTACCCAAGTTTTCCGCGACAGTTTCTTCCATGCGGATATGCATCCCGGTAACATTTTCGTTAGCTACGACACGCCGGAAGATCCTTGCTACATAGGCATTGATTGCGGCATAGTTGGTTCTTTGAACAAAGATGACAAACGTTATCTGGCCGAGAACTTTATCGCGTTCTTTAACCGCGACTATCGCAAAGTGGCTGAGTTACATGTCGATTCCGGCTGGGTTCCTCGTGATACCAATGTCGAAGAGTTCGAGTTCGCCATTCGTACCGTTTGTGAACCTATCTTTGAAAAGCCGCTGGCGGAAATCTCTTTCGGTAATGTCTTGTTAAACCTGTTTAACACGGCGCGCCGCTTTAATATGGAAGTGCAGCCGCAGCTGGTTCTGCTGCAAAAAACACTGCTTTATGTTGAAGGCTTAGGGCGTCAGCTTTATCCTCAGCTCGATCTTTGGACCACGGCCAAACCCTTCCTTGAAAGTTGGGTGAAAGACCAGGTTGGTTTGCCAGCCATGCTGCGAGCGTTCAAAGAGAAAGCGCCATTCTGGATAGAGAAAATGCCGGAACTTCCAGACTTGGTGTATCAAAGCCTTCAGCAGCACAAGCTTTTGCAGTTCAACCTCGAAAAGCTCTCTACGCAGATGCAACAGCAGGGAGTGAGGCAGGGGCAATCAAGATACCTGTTTGGTATTGGTGCCACGCTGCTGCTTAGCGGCACTGCGTTGTTGCTAGGTAAAGTTGAGGTTTATCCTGCTTGGCTTATCGCCGCAGGAGTCGTTTCATGGATTATCGGCTGGAGACGCAGCCGCTAACTGAGTTTAGCGCGCCGTAACTCTTCGATTTCGAAATTCTTCGATTTTGAAATTAAGCGCCGCCACTGGCGGTAATGGATGTAGTTCCCTTCATATTGAGGTGAAGAAAATGGGCGGTATTAGCATTACACAACTTCTGATCATCGCGGTGATCGTGGTACTTCTGTTCGGTACCAAAAAACTGCGTGGCTTGGGCTCGGATCTGGGTTCTTCAATCAAAGGCTTTAAGAAAGCCATGAGTGAAGATGACACCACCACCAAAGCGCCAAAAGAGAGCGACATTAAGAGTACTGATGCTGACTTCACGGCAAAACCTATCGAGGTAAAACCGGAAGTTAAAGCAGAAGAGACCAAGAGCCAAAACAAAGAGCAGGTATAAGCCGTGTTCGACATTGGATTTAGTGAACTGTTACTGGTATTGGTGATTGGCCTGGTAGTACTGGGGCCGGAACGTTTACCTGTGGCCGTCAGAACAGTGGCTGGCTGGATCCGCGCTCTGCGCGCCATGGCCGCCTCTGTGCAGAATGAGTTATCGCAAGAACTGAAACTTCAGGAATTGCAGGATAGCCTTAAGAAAGCTGAAGAAGCCGGTCTTAAGAATCTGACGCCAGAAATCAAAGCCTCAATGGATGAGCTGAAAGAAGCCGCTGAGTCAATGAAACGCTCTTTCGCTACAGAAAAGAGCGAGCTGGAGCAATCTATCGAGGCCGCTAAGTCCGCAGGCAATACCATTCACAATCCGGCAGTTCAGGAAGCAGAAGCGCTGCATGACGAAGGTATCTCACCTGCGACGGCGGAACACATGGCTTCTGCTCCGGCACAGGCTCCAAGCAATGCCGTTGAAGCTGCCGTAGCCTCGCATAAACCTGTGCAACAGGCTGAGGCGGCGCATGCCGCGCAGGCTGCTGAACCTCAGGTGGCTCATGCGCCAGAAGCTTCACCAGAAACCCCTGCGGATAAGCCAAAAACGGTTGAAACCCACGTCGCTACTGAAGAAGTGGCTGCCACGGTTAAACCGGCTCCTTCAACTCAATCTACAGGCGAACGTTAAAACATGGCTGTTGAAGATACCCAACCGCTTATCAGCCATCTGATAGAACTGCGTAAGCGTCTGCTGAACTCCATCATCTGTGTTCTGGTGGTGTTCTTGGCGTTGGCCTACTTTGCTAACGACATCTACTATCTGGTTTCTGCTCCGCTGATCAAACAAATGCCGCTGGGCGCCAGCATGATTGCTACCGACGTGGCATCGCCATTCTTCACGCCAATTAAATTGACGATGATTGTGTCGGTGTTCGTGTCTGCACCGTTTATCTTGTATCAGGTGTGGGGCTTTGTTGCGCCAGCGCTGTACAAGCATGAACGCCGCCTGATGATGCCGCTGCTGTTTTCCAGCTCCGCGCTGTTCTATCTCGGTATGGCTTTCGCTTACTTTATCGTCTTCCCGCTGGCTTTCGCCTTCTTTGCGAAAACGGCTCCGGCCGGCGTACAGATAGCGACCGACATCAACAACTACCTTGATTTCGTAATGGCGATATTCATGGCCTTTGGCGTGTCGTTTGAAGTGCCGATTGCCATCGTGTTGCTGTGCTGGAGCGGCGTGACCACGCCTGAAGATTTGAAGAAAAAGCGCCCGTACGTGCTGGTAGGCGCGTTCGTGGTCGGCATGTTGCTGACTCCGCCTGACGTTTTCTCGCAAACGCTGCTGGCGATCCCAATGTACCTGCTGTTTGAAATCGGCGTGTTCTTCGCCCGTTTCTACGTGGGTAAACGCCATCGTCCGGAAGTCGAAGATGATGAGCAAGACTCCGCGTCGTAACAGAATCATTGCAGTAAAAAACCGCCCAGCAGGGCGGTTTCTTTTTTAGGACCATATATGTTTGAGATAGGCGTTAACCTGACCAGCAATCAGTTTGATAAAGACCGTCACGATGTGGTGACGCGGGCAAGGCTGGCTGGGCTTTCAGGGATGTTAATTACCGGGACATCGGCTGAAGAGAGCTTTGAGGCTCAAGGGCTCGCCGAGCAGTATCCTGACTTTTGCTGGTCGACGGCAGGAGTGCATCCCCATCAGGCCAGTGAATGGAATAGCCAAACCGAAGAAGCAATCAGAGAGCTGGCGGCGAAGCCTGAGGTCGTCGCCATCGGTGAGTGTGGTCTGGACTTCAACCGTAATTTCTCCCCTGTTGACCAGCAGGAGTCGGCCTTCAGCGCCCAGCTGGCGTTAGCCGCAGAACTGAGCATGCCGCTGTTTCTGCATTGCCGCGATGCCCATCCGCGCTTTGCTGACCTATTGACCCCGTGGGTGAGTAAAATTCCGGGCGCGGTGGTTCACTGCTTTACCGGCAGCCAGCAAGAGCTTGAGCTCTACCTATCACTGGGGATGTATATCGGCATTACCGGTTGGGTGTGCGACGAGCGGCGCGGCTTGGAATTGCGCGACATGCTCGGCTGCATTCCTGCTGACCGGCTGTTACTGGAGACCGACGCGCCTTATCTGTTACCTCGCGACATGCCGGAAAAGCCGAAGAACCGCCGCAACGAGCCGGCCTTCTTGCCGCATATCGTTAAGCAGGTCGCGACATGGCGTGGCGAAGACCCCGCATGGTTAGCGGAGAAAACCGAGAGTAACGCGCGTGGTTTGTTTGGCCTGTAATTCGCAGCAAAGGCGCAATCATGCGCCTTTGGGCTAGTTAGAGTTTTTGGAAGTGTTTGTTATCTAGACTTTGTTTGACTTGCTGATTAATCAAATTCAGCAACAGGTGCGAGCGGGCTTCGCCGTCCGGTTCGGTATAAATGGCTTCAAGACCTTCGAACATCCCTTCGGTAATAACCACCACGTCGCCGGGGTGAGGGGTATCAGGGTCCTGCACATCCGGCATAGGCTGGGTCATCAACTGTTTGATAACCTCGGGGTGTACCGTAGCCAGTCGGTTGCCAAAACGAACAAAGTGGCTAACGCCGCGGGTGGCGCTAATGGTCGTGGTATGGATGCTCTCTGGGTCAAACTCGATGAACATGTAGTTTGGGAACAGGGGTTCACTGACCGGAGTACGGCGCCCACGCACCATTTTTTCCAGTGTGATCATTGGAGTTAAACAGTTAACCTGTTGGCGCTCTAAATGTTCTTTAGCGCGAAGAAGCTGACCGCGTTTGCAATATAATAAGTACCAGGATTCCATAGTTTCATACGCCTTCAAACTTAGCCATGAAGCATAGCAAAAGTGGCTAGCGATAGACAGACGGCTCGCCAACTCGCGAGGTCTGGTCTCTACATTCTGAATCTAATGACAATACGGAGAAGCATCATGGAGTTGTTTTTGCTGAGTAACGGTAAGCTTTCAGATGAGTCAACCCTGTTAGGTTACGCAAGCGAACACATTCAGGCGATGTTGAAAGCCCGCAAGATTTCCTCAGCTATTCTCATTCCTTACGCCCTAATCCGCAGCGATTACGACGCCCGCGCTCAGGATCTCGAGCAGGCACTGGGTATCAAAGTGAAAAGCATTCACCACGCTGATTCCCCGGCCGAGGCTATCGCCAGCGCGGAATGCATTTTGATTAGCGGCGGGAATACTTGGATGCTGAACCATATGCTGCACGCCAACAGCCTGATCGTGCCTATCCAGCGCGCCGTGCGTGAGCGCAACGTGCCTTACATTGGCTGGAGCGCGGGCTGTAACGTGGCTACGCCAAGCATTCGCACCACCAATGATATGCCCGTCAGCAACTCCGTCGTGCTGCCCGCGCTGGGCCTGTTCCCAGTGCAAATCAACCCGCACTACATTGATGCCCACCTGAGTGGACACATGGGCGAGACGCGCGACGAGCGCCTTGCTGAGTTCTGCGCGGTGAACCCGAGCGAGTCCGTGGTGGCGCTGCGTGAAGGCAGCCTGCTGCACGTGTCGGGCAACCAACTGAGCTACTTCAGTGCCAAAGGTCAGGGCTTTAAAGTATTCCGCCACGGCCACGAAACGCAGGAATATCAGGATACCAAGGCACTTAGCGCGCTGGTTCCGTTTGAATGTCGCTAATTTTCTAGCCGCATGAAATTTTCGCACCGTCAGTTTAGCCAGCGTGCTGACTGACGGTTAAACTGCCTTTTTGTTATTACTTTTTACCTACTGATAACAAAAAGGCAGCAACAACCCTGGAGAGGCTCTATAATGCTCTCCTTCAATTTGGCGATAAAAATCAGCATGAAATACCGTGATTTACGAGACTTCCTCTCGTTACTTGAAAAGCGAGGCGAGCTGAAACGCATCACTCAGCCTGTCGATACCTATCTGGAAATGACTGAAATTGCAGACCGCACCCTGCGTGCCGGTGGCCCTGCATTGCTGTTCGAAAATCCAAAAGGCTACGACATGCCGGTGCTGTGCAACCTTTTTGGTACCCCCGAGCGCGTGGCGCTGGGTATGGGTCAGGAGGATGTCAGTGCGTTGCGTGAAGTCGGTGAATTATTGGCGTTTCTGAAAGAGCCTGAGCCGCCGCGCGGCTTCCGCGATTTCTACGACAAAATGCCCAAATTCAAGCAAGTGATGAATATGCCGACCAAGGTGCTGCACTCAGCACCTTGTCAGGAACAGGTTTGGCAAGGGGATGACGTTGATTTGACGCGCATTCCGGTCATGCATTGCTGGCCAGAAGATGCCGCGCCGCTGATCACTTGGGGCCTCACGGTCACTCGCGGTCCGCACAAGCAGCGCCAAAACCTAGGTATTTATCGCCAGCAGGTGCTGGGCAAGAACAAAGTTATTATGCGTTGGCTGTCGCATCGCGGCGGCGCGTTGGACTTCCAAGAGTGGTGCCAGCAAAATCCGGGGCAGCGTTTCCCGGTTTCCGTCGCCTTGGGCGCGGACCCGGCCACCATTCTCGGCGCAGTCACGCCAGTGCCAGATACCCTGTCAGAATATGCTTTTGCAGGCTTACTGCGCGGCAATAAAACCGAAGTTGTGAAGTGTATTTCCAACGACCTCGAAGTGCCCGCCAGTGCGGAAATCGTGCTTGAAGGCTATATCGACCCGGCCGAAACGGCTCCGGAAGGCCCGTATGGCGACCACACGGGCTACTATAATGAAGTAGACAGCTTCCCGGTCTTTACGATCACGCACATCACGCAGCGTAAAAACCCGATTTACCATTCGACTTATACTGGCCGTCCGCCGGATGAGCCAGCAGTGCTGGGTGTGGCGCTAAACGAAGTCTTCGTGCCCATTCTGAAAAAGCAGTTCCCAGAAATTGTTGATTTTTATCTGCCGCCAGAGGGTTGCTCTTACCGCCTTGCTGTCGTTACGATGAAGAAACAGTACGCAGGCCATGCCAAGCGCGTCATGATGGGCGTTTGGTCATTCTTGCGTCAGTTTATGTACACCAAGTTTGTTATCGTCTGTGATGACGATGTGAATGCCCGTGACTGGAATGATGTTATCTGGGCAATCACTACGCGGATGGACCCTGCGCGCGACACGGTGCTCGTAGAAAATACGCCAATCGACTACCTCGACTTTGCGTCTCCGGTTTCCGGGCTCGGCTCCAAGATGGGGCTTGATGCCACCAACAAGTGGCCGGGTGAGACGCAGCGCGAGTGGGGACGTCCGATTGTGAAAGATCCCGCAGTGACTGCGCGAGTAGACGCGATGTGGGATGACTTGGGTATTTTCGCTGACGAGAAATACGCGCATAAAGCGCCTAAGCCTAAAAAATAACGCAGGTCGCGGCCTGAAAATAAATGTATCTCGCCGCATCCTTACGCTTTGCAAAATGACCCACAGAGGGAATGCATGACCACATTGAGCTGTAAAGTCACCTCGGTTGAGGCCATTACCGATACGGTGTATCGGGTTCGGTTATCGCCGGAAACGCCTTTTTCTTTCCGTGCCGGTCAGTATCTGATGGTGGTGATGGACGAGCGCGACAAGCGCCCGTTCTCTCTGGCTTCTACGCCTGGCGAGGGGAGTGATATCGAGTTACACATCGGCGCCTCCGAGCTGAATTTGTATGCCATGGCAGTAATGGATCGCATCCTGAAAGAGAAATCTATCACCGTCGATATTCCTCACGGCGATGCTTGGCTGCGTGAAGACGGCGAGCGCCCGCTGGTGCTGATTGCCGGCGGTACGGGCTTCTCTTACGCGCGCTCCATTCTGGTTGCCGCACTTGAGCAGCAGCCTAACCGCGATATCTCCATCTACTGGGGCGGCCGCGAGCTGAAGCACCTTTATGATTTAGGCGAGTTGGAAGCGCTGAGCGTGAATCACCCGAATCTGAAAGTGATCCCAGTGGTCGAGCAGCCAGAAGAAGGTTGGCAGGGCAGAAGCGGCACCGTGTTAAGCGCCGTTTTGCAGGACTTCACGTCGCTGGCGGGCCACGATATCTACATCGCCGGGCGTTTTGAAATGGCGAAAATTGCTCGCGAGCGTTTTGTTGCGGAGCGCGCAGCGCAGGAAGATCGGATGTTTGGAGACGCTTTCTCCTTCATTTAATTTTCCCGTCATCCTTCGCGCTGTCTCGGCGTTGGCTGCCCTTGCTCACCCCAGTCACTTACTTGTGTAAGCTCCTGGGGTTCACAGCTATCAAGTCGTCATTAAAAAAGCGGGCTATTGCCCGCTTTTTGCTTTTCTGCTGATTATCAGACTCGCTCGAATACCGTGGCGATCCCTTGGCCGAGGCCGATACACATGGTGGCGACGCCGAACTGCACGTCTTTGCGTTCCATCAGGTTGAGCAGGGTGGTGGAGATACGCGAGCCGGAGCAGCCTAGCGGGTGGCCGAGGGCAATTGCACCGCCGTTAAGGTTGACGCGCTCTTCCATGGTTTCCAGCAAGCCCAAATCCTTCATGCATGGCAGCGCCTGCGCGGCGAACGCCTCATTCAGCTCGAACAGGCCGATGTCCTGCACGCTCAGCCCAGCACGTTTCAATGCCAAACGGGTAGCTGGAACCGGGCCGTAACCCATGATAGAAGGGTCGCAGCCGACCACCGCCATCGCCTTGATACGCGCGCGGGCCTGCAAACCCAGAGACTTGGCTTTGGACTCACTCATGATAAGCATCGCCGAAGCCCCGTCGGACAGCGCCGACGAACTGCCCGCCGTCACGGTGCCATTCACAGGGTCGAACGCCGGGCGCAGGGTAGACAGGGTCGCTACCGTGGTTTCCGGGCGGATCACTTCATCATAGTTATAGCTGGTCAGCACGCCGTCGGCGTCATGGCCGTCGGTGGCAATGATTTCGTTGGCGAAATGCCCGGCCACGGTCGCCGCGTGAGCGCGCTGGTGAGAGCGCGCTGCAAACTCATCCTGCATTTCGCGGCTGATATTGTGCATTTTCGCCAGCATTTCGGCGGTCAGCCCCATCATTCCTGCCGCTTTGGCGACAGTGCGGCTCAGGCCCGGATGGAAATCCACCCCGTGATTCATCGGCACGTGGCCCATGTGCTCAACGCCGCCAATCAGGCCGACCTGCGCATCGCCGACCATAATGGCGCGCGCCGCGTCGTGCAGCGCCTGCATGGAAGAGCCGCAAAGGCGGTTCACCGTGGTGGCGGGCACATTGCGTGGGATCTCCGCCAGCAGCGCGGCGTTACGGGCAATATTGAAGCCTTGTTCCAGCGTCTGCTGGACGCAGCCCCAGTAAATATCATCAATTTCTTTTGGGTCGAGCGCCGCATTGCGGCTGACGATGGCGCGCATCAGGTGTGCGGACAGGTCCTCAGCACGCACGTTGCGAAACGCCCCGCCTTTGGAACGGCCCATCGGGGTGCGGACTGCATCAACAATGACTACGTTTTCCATGATTTCGGTCCTTATGCCTGAGTGCCGGTGCTGAAGTCTTCCAGCGGAGTTGCGACCGGATAGTAAGTGTCATTGGTTTTCGCTTTGGCGCGTAAACCTTCTGGCACCTGATACAGCGCACCCAGATGCGAATATTGTTCGGCGAGTTTCAGGTACGCGGCGGTGCCCAGCGTGTCCAGATAGCGGAACGCGCCGCCGTGGAACGGAGGGAAACCAATGCCGTACACCAGCGCCATATCGGCCTCTGCCGGGCTGGCGACAATGCCTTCTTCCAGACAGCGCACCACTTCATTGATCATCGGGATCATCATGCGAGCGATAATGTCATCCGGCGTGAACTCGGCTTTTTGGCCCGCCAGCAGCTTATCTACCAGCTCGTCATTCTCTTTACGCGGCTTGCCTTTGCTGTCTTCGCTGTAGCGATAGAAGCCCAGCTGGTTCTTCTGACCAAAGCGCTGACTATCAAACAGCACGTCGATGGCATCGCGGTAGTCTTTCGCCATTCTGTCCGGGAAGCCCGCCGCCATGACCGCCTGCGCGTGGTGCGCGGTATCAATGCCTACCACATCGAGCAGGTAAGCCGGGCCCATCGGCCAGCCGAACTGCTTCTCCATTACCTTGTCGATTTGGCGGAAGTCCGCGCCGTCGCGCAGCAGCAGGCTGAAGCCTGCGAAGTAAGGGAACAGCACGCGGTTGACGAAGAAGCCGGGGCAGTCATTCACCACAATCGGCGTTTTACCCATGCTCAAAGCATAAGAGACGATGCGCGAAAGGGTTTTCTCGGAGGTTTTGGCGCCACGGATGATTTCAACCAGCGGCATACGGTGAACCGGGTTGAAGAAGTGCATGCCGCAGAAATTTTCCGGGCGTTTCAACGCCGTGGCTAACTGGTCAATAGGGATAGTCGAGGTGTTGGAGGCCAGCACGGCGTCGTTGTCGAGCAGGGCTTCTGCCTCGGCCAGCACCGCAGATTTGATTTTTGGATTCTCGACCACGGCTTCAACCACCACTTTGGCGCGTTCGATGCCGCTGTAGCTCAGGGTCGGCTGAATAGTAGAAAGCACCTTCGCCATCTTCAGGCCGTCGAGCTTGCCGCGCTCCAACTGTTTATTCAGCAGCTTGGCGGCTTCATTCATTCCCAGCGTCAGCGACTTGTCATTAATGTCTTTCATAATGACCGGCACGCCTTTCAGGGCTGACTGATAGGCAATCCCGCCGCCCATGATCCCGGCACCCAGTACCGCGGCCTGCGTGGTTTTCTCACTCTCTTTGGCCAGTTTCTTGGCTTTGCCTTTAACAAACTGATCGTTGAGGAAGATGCCGACCAGCGCGCGGGCCTCTTTGGATTGCGCGAGGGGAACAAAGCTGCCCGTTTCCAGTTTCAGCGCTTCATCGCGGCCGAGTTTGGCGGCGGCCTCAATAGTTTTCACCGCGGTCATCGGTGCAGGGTAGTGCTTGCCTGCGGTTTGCAGCACCATGCTCTTCGCCACGCTGAAGCTCATGGTGGCTTCAATTTGGCTGAGTTTCAGCGGCTGGCGCTTCACGTCGCGGCGACCCTGCCAGTCGAGCTTGCCAGCAATCGCCTGCTTGAGCATGTTCAGCCCGGCGTCGCGCAGTTTATCGGCTTCCACCACGGCATCGACCAATCCGACTTTTAAAGCTTCTTTACCACTGATGTCTTTACCGGCGGCGATAATTTCTAGCGCGCTGTCGGCACCCAATAGGCGTGGCATACGCACCGAACCACCAAAGCCCGGCATAATGCCTAAACGGGTTTCCGGCAGGCCAATGCGGGCGTCCGGCGTGGCGATACGGAAATCTGTCGCCAACACGCATTCGCAGCCGCCGCCCAGCGCATAGCCGGTAATAGCCGAAAGCGTCGGAACATTAAGATCTTCCAGACGATTAAAGATGCCATTGGCAAAATTGAGCCACTGATGCAGTTTCTCGGCTGGCGCATTGAACAGGGACAGGAACTCGGTGATGTCAGCCCCGACAATAAACGCCGGTTTGGCCGAACTGAGCAGCAGAGCTTTCAAATCAGTTTGCTTCTCAAGCACGCTAATGGCCTCGCCGAGGCTAGCCACGGTGCGGGTGTCGAGCTTGTTTACAGAGCCTGGAGCATCAAACACCAGCTCGGCAATGCCGTCTTGGAGCCAGTGCAGGTGTAATGTTTCGCCTTGGTAGAGCATGTGTCTCTCCTGAATCATCTGGGATGATCTGGTATGACCAGATGAATGGAGTGTGGTTTTTATGTTAATAATTTGCAAATGAGATGAGTGTAATTTGCTGGAGGGATCACAAACCTTCCGGGGCTACGACCTGTGCGCGGCTGTGATAAGATGCGCCATCGTTTTGCAGGAAAAAAGGACCGTTTGATGGAATCGCTTACTACGCTTTACAAAGAACATATCGCCACGCTACAGCAACGTGCGCGTGAAATACTGCAACGTAATCAACTTGATGCGTTATTAATTCACTCCGGTGAGCTGATAACGACTTTCCTCGATGACCACAGCTATCCGTTCAAAGTGAACCCGCAATTCAAAGCTTGGGTGCCGGTCACCAAGGTGCCGAACTGCTGGCTGTGGGTCGATGGCGTTAACGCGCCGAAGCTCTGGTTCTACTCGCCGGTGGACTACTGGCATAACGTTGAGCCTCTGCCGGACTCCTTCTGGACGCACGAAGTAGCGCTGTCTCCGCTGGCCAAAGCCGACGACATCAAAAACCAACTTCCTGCTGATTTGAAGCGCGTGGCTTACATTGGCTCAAGCCCGCAGCGGGCGATTAATCTGGGCGTGGCGGCGGATAACGTCAACCCGAAAGCCGTGCTGGACTACCTTCACTACCACCGCGCCTATAAGACTGACTATGAAATTGCCTGCATGCGCGAAGCGCAGAAGGTGGCAGTCAGTGGTCATCGCGCTGCGCAGGAAGCCTTTTTGTCCGGCATGAGCGAGTTCGACATCAACCTCGCTTACCTGACGGCAACCGGCCACCGCGACACCGACGTGCCTTACGACAACATCGTGGCACTGAATGAGCACGCGGCGGTGCTGCATTACACCAAGCTTGACCACCAACCGCCTGCCGAAATGCGCAGCTTCCTGCTCGACGCCGGGGCTGAGTACAACGGTTACGCGGCTGACCTGACGCGCACCTACGCGGCCAAGCAGAACAACGACTTCGCCGATCTGATTAAAGATTTGAATACTGAAGAGTTGGCGCTGATTGACTCGATCAAAGCCGGTGTCAGCTACACCGATTACCATGTGCAGATGCACCATCGCATTGCTAAGTTGCTGAAAGCGCACAAGCTGGTGGTGGATATCAGTGAAGAAGCCATGGTCGAGCAGAATCTGACGGGGCCATTCCTGCCACATGGTTTGGGCCATCCGTTGGGCTTGCAAGTCCATGATGTCGCAGGCTTCATGCAGGATGAAACCGGCACTCATCTGGCCGCGCCGTCAAAATATCCGTTCTTGCGCTGTACTCGCATTATTCAGCCAAAAATGGTGCTGACTATCGAGCCGGGTCTGTACTTCATCGAGTCTTTGCTTGCGCCTTGGCGTGACGGGCAGTTCAGCAAGCACTTTGCATGGGATCGCATTGAAGCGCTGAAACCTTATGGCGGCATTCGTATCGAAGACAATATTGTCATTCACGATAATCACATTGAAAATATGACGCGTGATTTGAAACTTGCCTGATGCAGCCTTATCCCGTTCCCACTGAAGCTGTCAGTTTCAGTGAAGAAATAAAGAAAAGCCGCTTTATTACCCTTTTGGCGCATACCGAAGGGGTTGAGGCGGCTAAGTCCTTTATTAATGACGTGAAAAGTCAGCATCCGACGGCCCGGCATCACTGCTGGGCTTTCGTCGCGGGCACGCCCACGGACTCCCAGCAGCTTGGCTTCTCCGATGACGGCGAGCCAGCGGGGACGGCGGGCAAGCCGATTCTGGCCCAGTTGCTCGGCAGCGGCGTCGGTGAGATAACCGCCGTGGTCGTGCGTTACTATGGCGGCATTATGTTAGGCACCGGCGGCTTGGTGAAGGCCTACGGTGGCGGTGTGCAGCAGGCATTAAAGCTGCTTGCGACACATGAAAAAGTCCCGCTCACGGAATTTACGCTGCAATGTGACTACGCTCAGTTAACGCTGGTGGAAAACCTGTTGCAGCAGGTGGGCGGACATATTTTACAAAGCAATTACGGGGCGGCAGTCGACATGCGTCTGGCCTTACCGGCCACAGAAGCCTCGGCTATTGTCACCCGTTTATACGATCTCAGTCGCGGCACGCTCAATTTGCAGCCGGTTTTATAACTATTCTCTAATGACTCATTCGCTGAGGAACACGCCAGCATGCATTTTCGTGCCATAACTCGCATCGTGGGGGTGCTTGTCATCCTGTTCTCCGGAACGATGATTATTCCCGGATTGGTCGCACTGATTTACCGCGATGGCGCAGGGCGCGCGTTTAGCCAAACTTTCTTCGTGGCACTGGCTATTGGCCTGCTCCTCTGGCTCCCCAATAGAAAGCAAAAAAGCGAGCTAAAGCCGCGAGAGGGGTTCCTCATCGTGGTGCTTTTCTGGACCGTGCTGGGTAGCGTGGGGGCTTTGCCGTTTCTGTTCTCCGAGCGCCCGAACCTTTCACTCACCGATGCTTTCTTTGAATCTTTCTCCGGCTTGACCACCACCGGCGCGACCACGCTGGTCGGGTTGGACTCGCTGCCGAAAGCCATTCTGTTCTATCGGCAGATGCTGCAATGGTTTGGCGGTATGGGGATCATCGTGCTCGCCGTGGCTATCCTGCCTATATTGGGCGTCGGCGGCATGCAGCTCTACAGGGCAGAAATGCCGGGTCCGCTGAAAGATAACAAAATGCGCCCGCGCATCGCCGAGACGGCAAAAACCCTGTGGCTAATCTACGTCTTGCTTACCATCGCCTGTGCTCTGTCACTATGGGGCGCGGGGATGCCGGTGTTCGACGCCATCTCCCATAGCTTCTCCACCATCGCCATCGGCGGCTTCTCCACCCATGACGCCAGCATTGGCTATTTCCACAGCGGCACTATTAACACCATTATCGCGGTCTTCCTGCTGATCTCCGGCTGTAACTACGGTTTGCACTTCGCGATGCTTAGCGGCCGCAACCTCAAGGTGTATTGGCGCGACCCGGAATTCCGTATGTTCATTGGCGTGCAGCTCACGCTGGTGATTGTCTGCACCTCGGTGCTGTGGCTGCATAATGTTTATAGCTCCGGCTTAGAGACGCTCAATCAGGCGTTCTTCCAAGTGGTGTCGATGGCGACCACCGCGGGTTACACCACGGACAGCATTTCGAAATGGCCGCTGTTCCTGCCAATCCTTCTTCTATGTTCAGCCTTTATTGGTGGCTGTGCGGGTTCGACCGGCGGCGGCTTGAAGGTTATCCGTATCCTGCTGCTCTACTTACAGGGTTCGCGTGAACTGAAACGTCTGGTCCACCCGAACGCGGTCTACACCATTAAACTGGGCAACCGCGCGCTGCCGGAACGAATTATCGAAGCGGTATGGGGCTTCTTCTCCGCCTACGCTTTGGTGTTTATCGTCAGCATGCTGGCTATCGTCGCGACGGGCGTGGATAACTTCTCTGCCTTCGCCGCCGTGACCGCCACCCTTAACAACCTCGGGCCGGGGCTGGGCGTGGTGGCTGACAACTTTGCTTCGATGAACTCCACCGCCAAGTGGGTTCTGATTGTGACCATGCTCTTTGGTCGCCTTGAAGTCTTTACGCTGTTGGTTCTGTTTACGCCAACCTTCTGGCGTGAGTAATGACCTGTCTTATTTAGGAAGGAACTTGATATGAAAGCACTGGTGCTCTATTCAACACGTGATGGGCAAACGCATGCCATTGCTTCTTATATAGCAAGTTGCATGAAAGAGAAGGCCGAGTGCGACGTGATTGACCTCGCTCATGGTGAACGCGTCAATCTTACGCAGTATGACCAAGTGCTGATTGGCGCTTCTATCCGTTATGGGCACTTCAACGCCGTGCTGGATAAGTTCATCAAGCGTAACGTCGACCAGCTCAACAACATGCCGTCGGCTTTCTTCTGCGTAAACCTCACCGCGCGCAAACCTGAGAAGCGTACGCCGCAGACAAACCCTTATGTTCGCAAGTTCCTGTTGGCTACGCCTTGGCAACCAGCTTTATGTGGCGTCTTCGCTGGGGCACTCCGTTATCCGCGTTACCGCTGGATAGATAAGGTAATGATCCAACTTATTATGCGTATGACCGGCGGCGAAACGGATACCAGTAAAGAAGTGGAATACACCGATTGGGAGCAAGTGAAGAAGTTTGCTGAGGATTTTGCCAAGTTATCGTACAAAAAAGCGCTGTAATGCTGGATCTCTGGGCATATCGTTGAAAAAAAAGACGGTCAGTAAATTATTTGAAATTAGGGGTTGCGGCCTTCTGAGAACTCCCTATAATGCGCCTCCACTGACCGGGAACAACGACTGAGAAGTCGCTCGGTGAGGAAGATAAAGAAGACGATTCGAATGAATAATCTCTTGACTCTTCAGCGGGAAAACGTAATATACGCCTCCCGCGCCGCATAAGATTCTTATCGGAACAGCGGCATGCTCTTTAACAATTTATCAGACAATCTGTGTGGGCACTCACAAGACGATATCAGCCACCTCGGTGGCAAAAAATATCAAGTCTTAAAGAGTGACCAAGCAGTAATTCATTTTGAATTATTACGAAA
>Ga0308165_1000251_pt1 | contig 124244 bp, 115 predicted proteins | sample PhyWR2_FD_201032 | JGI IMG/M metagenome (GOLD analysis project Ga0308165, IMG submission 201032) | Phyllosphere microbial communities from UC Gill Tract Community Farm, Albany, California, United States - DLSLW.R2 | ecosystem: Host-associated > Plants > Phyllosphere > Unclassified | place... | reverse complement strand
TTGTCTTTGCGGTTTTAGTACTGATCGCCTCCATTAATTTCTCAACCAATTGGTACAAAGAAAGCATCAAAGCTAAAAGTGAACTACGCCAAGATATTTTAAATGAAATTGCTGATGAAGGAAAAAAAATCTACGATGAAAATGAGATAACAATTTTGAGAGAAAACACTCAAATAATGCAATTATGGATTAAAAATAATCCTAAAAAAGCGGAAGATTTTCTGAGGTTTAAAGATGGGTATAACGCAAGTAAGGAAAATCATTAAAGAATTATCAATCAGCTGGAAAATTACTTTGGAGGTGAAAATTAAGGTAAAAACCTTCGGTGAATATATTTTCTACTATTTGAATTCTTTTTGAATTGGATCCCTAAGCTTCTCTTTAGACAATTTATTAAAAAATATTTTGCGAAGTAAATATTATATCGTAATATTGCGATATAATATTTTTGGAATTATGGGAGCTACTAAAACAGAACATTTTACAGACAAACAAAATCAAATTGCAACTATTGCAAAAGCATTGGGGCATCCTGCCAGAATTGCTATTATTGAGTATTTGATGAAAGTTAATGAGTGTATTTGTGGTGACATCGTGAATGAATTACCATTAGCTCAACCAACAGTTTCCCAACATTTGAAAGAATTGAAAAACGCAGGGATTATAAAAGGTAACATTTCCGGAAACGCTATCTGCTATTGTATAGACGAAAAGACTATCGAAATTTTAAACACTTATTTTTCCGCAATAGTACAAACCGTTACCAAATCAAAATGCTGTTAGCATTTTTTTATCAAAATATATCGCAATATTGCATTTAAACTATAAAGATTCAATTATGAAATTATCAGAAGTCAAACAAATTTTGCCAACATTAGAAAATGTTGAATTCCAATTAGAGAATGGTGCTTTTGTTCCTGAACATTTTCACGTTACGGAAGTAGGAATGATCAATAAAAACTTTATTGATTGTGGCGGTGTCATCCGTTCAGAGAAGGTTGTCAATTTTCAGCTTTGGAATGCAGACGATTTTGAACATCGTTTGAAACCTAACAAATTACTCAACATTATCAAACTTTCTGAAGATAAATTAGGAATAGAAGATTTTGATATTGAAGTTGAATATCAAAGTGAGACAATCGGTAAATATGATCTGGAATTTAACGGGAAAACATTTATTCTAAAAAATAAGACTACAGCTTGTTTAGCACAGGACGCTTGTGGAATTCCATCAGAAAAAGAAAAGAAAAACTTATCTGAACTTAATGTAAATCAAAACAATTCTTGCACACCAGGTGGCGGATGTTGCTAATTCAGTTGCTATGGAAATAAAGCCTATTACCAAAGAAAATTTTCCAGAGCTGGTAGAAATCTATGGTCAGGGATTAGAAACCAATATTGCCACTTTTCAAAATGATTTGCCAATATGGGAAGATTGGGATAAAGGACACCTTAATTTTTGCAGGATCAGTATTTATGAAAATAAAGAAATGCTTGGTTGGGCTGCATTATCTCCTGTCTCCAGCAGATGTGTTTATTCGGGCGTAGCTGAAGTAAGTGTTTATGTAGCAACAATTGCAAGAGGGAAAGGGATTGGTGAAATGTTGTTGAATGAATTGATTAAACAAAGTGAGTCAAATGAAATATGGACTTTACAATCCGGGATATTTGCAGAAAACCAAAATAGCATAAGATTACACGAGAAATGTGGTTTCAGGATCATCGGCTATAGGGAAAAAATTGGAAGAAAGAATGGGGTTTGGAAAGACACTGTCTTGATGGAATGCAGGAGTAAAATTACTGGAATAGATTAAAAATAAAAATTATAAAATCAACAAAAAATGAAAATTGCATTATTCAGCGACATTCACGCTAATCTTCCTGCATTGGAAGCATTCTTTACAGATGTTGAAAAAAGAAATCCCGACAGCATTTATTGTTTGGGAGATTTAGTAGGTTACAATATCTGGCCAAACGAAGTGGTCAATGAAATCCGTAAAAGAAGAATACCAACTATTGCAGGCAACTACGATTTTGGTATTGGGAGAATGAGCAATGAATGCGGTTGCGCCTACAAAACAGACGCTGAGAAGGACAACGGAAACATTTCCATTTCTTTTACTAATTCTTTGATGAAAGACGACGAACGTGCGTACCTGCGTACACTTCCAGCACATATAAAAGTAGAATTTCAATTGAATGAAGACAAACTAAACCTGCTTTTGGTACACGGGAGTCCGAGAAAAATAAATGAATATCTTTTCGAAGACCGTGAAGAAAAAAGTATGCTCCGCATTATGGAACAGGCCGATGCCGACATTATGTGTTTCGGACATACACACAAACCATATCACAGAGTTTTAAATTCGGGTATTGATGGTCAAGATCATTTTCGTCACGCAGTAAATATCGGTTCGGTTGGGAAGCCGAAAGACAATGATATCAGAGGTGGTTATGTGATGTTGACAGTTGATGAAAACAGTTCTATTTTGAACAAAGAAAGCATCAGTGTAGAATTTATCCGTTTTGACTATGACTTTGAAAAGGCAGCAAAGGCAGTGGAAGACAGCCCTCTTCCAAACGAGTATGCAGAAAATCTAAGACGTGGCTATTAATCTTCAAAAATCTAAAAAATGGAACTTTTAAAAGATTTATATTATTCTAAAGAACATACTTGGGTTCGTATTGAGAACAAAATTGCAACTGTCGGTATTACAGCATTCGCTCAAAAAGAATTGGGAGAAATCGTATACGTTGACTTGCCGAATCTAATCATAACTTCAAACAAGACGAAGTATTTGGTTCTGTAGAAGCCATTAAAACCGTCAGCGACCTATTTATGCCTCTTTCAGGGAAAATAATTGAAACCAATGAGCAACTTTTAAAAGAGCCAACGATTGTAAATTCTAATCCATTTGATAATGGCTGGATGGTGAAAATTGAAATTGAAGACCTAAGAGAAACTGAAAATTTATTAACAGCGGAACAATACGCTCAACTCAATAATTAGACGATGCAACCAAAATTAAAATTCCTCGACCGCTTTCTTACCTTATGGATTTTTTTAGCAATGCTTTTGGGCGTTGGGTTGGGATATTTCTATCCTAATATCTCTACTGTCACAAATTCTTTGTCTGTCGGAACAACTAATATTCCTTTAGCAATAGGATTGATTTTGATGATGTATCCACCGTTGGCAAAAGTGGATTATACTCTTTTACCAATGGCTTTTAAAGACAAGAAAGTAATGTCGGTATCATTACTTCTAAATTGGATTATCAGCCCTATTTTAATGTTTGTTCTAGCTATCATTTTTCTACGAGATGAGCCGGACTATATGATTGGTCTAATTTTGATTGGTCTGGCAAGATGTATTGCAATGGTCATTGTCTGGAACGATCTGGCAAAAGGTAATCGGGAGTACGCAGCACTGCTAATCGCATTAAACAGTATTTTCCAATTGGTGTTCTATAGTTTTTATGTCTGGCTTTTCATTAATGTACTACCACAAAAACTAGGCTTAGGTAATTTCAATGTTGCTGTACCAATGAAAGACGTTGCCGAGAGTGTATTCATTTATTTAGGGATCCCATTTATTGCAGGATTTTTGAGCCGCTATTTCTTGATTAAATTGAAAGGAAAAGAGTGGTTCAATAGAAAATTCATTCCGGCTATTTCACCTATTACTTTGTATGCTTTGCTGTTTACTATAGTATTGATGTTCAGTTTGAAGGGAGACAAAATTTTAGAGCTACCAATGGACGTTGTTAAAGTTGCTATCCCATTAGTAATTTACTTTGTTCTCACATTCTTCATCAGCTTTTTCATTAGTAAGGCATTGAAGGTGCCTTACGATAAAAACGCATCGATTGCTTTTACGGCAACTGGAAACAATTTTGAACTAGCGATTGCCGTTGCTATAGCAGTTTTTGGAATCCATTCTTCACAAGCATTTGTTGGGGTCATCGGCCCTCTTGTGGAAGTACCTGTTTTAATTTTATTGGTAAGGGTTAGTTTGTGGCTGAAACAAAAATATTAGAATTCATCTTAATTGTAAACAGCTCGTAATACAGAAATAGTTATTTTTACCATTTTGATGATTTTCTAAAGTGTTTATCCATCTCATTTATCCCTTGACATAATGTAGTCCTACGATAATTTTTCGTTACAACCAAAGACACAATAATAAAATTATATTTAATACTTTTGTAAAGTGAAAGTTTTAAGACTCATATTGACATTCTATTTCATCGCATTATTGGTAATGCCTTGCAGTGATATCAATGCAAAGTCTTTATCAAATCATTCTTCCAAAACTTCGATGCAGGCGGAGGATACTCATTCTGACGAAAGTGATGATACCTGTTCTCCTTTCTGTTTTTGTAGCTGTTGCCAAATCACGGTTATTGCATTTAAGGTTGAACCTTTATTAGAAATTCCAACAAAGATTTCCTTCTATTTTTCAAAAAAGATTCTTTTTCACAAGAATAATATTGCCTATCAGGTTTATGACCACATTTGGCAACCTCCCAAAATTTAATTTTTTACCGATTTTTTGAAAGACACTGTAATTGATGCATTGTCTTCAATATTATGTTTGCTGTACTATTATTATTGATATTCGGACAGGTTCTGCCTATTATTCAACAGCAATTTCTATAAAAAGTTAAATTAAAAATTCTGTGTTAGATAAAATCATAAAATTTAGCATCAACAACAAGATTGTTATTGGCGTAATGACCTTGTTGTTGATTATATGGGGCTCGTGGAGTGCAACGAGATTGCCCATTGATGCAGTTCCTGATATTACCAATAATCAGGTTCAGATCATTACAGTTTGCCCGACATTGGCGGGACAGGAAGTAGAGCAGTTGGTAACGTTCCCAATTGAACAGAGCATTGCCAATATTCCCAATATCGAAGAAACCCGAAGTATTTCAAGATTCGGTCTATCGGTTATTACCGTTGTATTTAAGGAAAATGTTGATGTCTATTTTGCACGTCAACTCATAACTGAAAAACTGAAGGAAGCTTCCGAAGAAATCCCGAAAGGCGTTGGAACGCCTGAGCTTTCGCCAGTCAGCACTGGTTTAGGGGAAGTGTACCAGTATATTCTCCATCCGAAAAAAGGTAGCGAGAAAAAGTATTCCTCCAAAGAACTGCGAACAATGCAGGATTGGATCGTAAGAAGACAGCTGAACGGAACTCCCGGTGTCGCAGAAGTCAATAGTTTTGGAGGAGAACTGAAACAGTATGAAGTAGCTGTCGATCCCAACCGTCTTAGGGCAATGGGAATCAGCATCACAGACCTTTTCACCGCTTTAGAAAAGAACAATCAGAATACAGGAGGGGCTTATATTGATAAAAAACCAAATGCCTATTTCATTCGTGGAATCGGCGTCGTAACTTCGCTTGAGGATATTAGAAATATTGCCATTGATAATAAAACTGGCAGTGTTCCCATCTTTGTCAAAGATGTTGCGGAAGTCCGTCTCGGCAGTGCAGTTCGCTATGGAGCAATGACCTATAATGGTCAGGTAGATGCTGTTGGTGGTATTGTTATGATGCTGAAAGGAGCAAACAGTAATGAAGTTGTCAATTTAATTAAGGATAAAATTCCGACGATCCAGAAGTCACTCCCAAATGATGTGATTATAGAGCCGTTCCTGGACCGTACAGATCTTGTTGGAAGAGCAATTAATACGGTTGAGAAAAATCTTATTGAAGGTGCACTCATCGTAATTTTTGTACTGGTCGTATTCTTAGGAAATTTCAGAGCAGGATTGATTGTTGCCTCTGCAATCCCACTATCACTCCTTTTTGCATTAGGGATGATGAATGTTTTCGGAGTCAGTGCCAACTTGATGAGTTTAGGCGCGATAGATTTTGGATTGATCGTTGATGGTGCCGTGATCATCGTGGAGGCTACACTCCATCATTTGGGTCTTAGAAAATCTACTCAAAGACTGACACAGTCAGAGATGGATGAAGAAGTTTTCCTTTCCGCTTCTAAAATCAGAAACAGTGCTGCATTTGGGGAAATTATTATCTTGATCGTTTATATTCCTATTCTAACTTTGGTGGGTGTTGAAGGTAAGATGTTCACGCCAATGGCAAAAACAGTTGGCTTTGCAATTTTAGGAGCTTTGATACTATCGTTGACCTATATTCCTATGATGAGCGCCTTGTTCTTATCTAAAAAGATTTCGACAAAAGCAAGTTTCTCTGATAAGTTGATGGATAAACTGCAAGGTATCTACCAGCCAATATTGCAAAAAGCGGTAAAAATTAAAGGAGTGATTGTTTCAGTGACTATTGCTTTATTCGCATTGAGCCTCATTATTTTTAGCAGGATGGGAGGAGAATTCATCCCGCAATTACAGGAAGGAGATTTTGCTTTTCACTGCATATTGCCCCAGGGAAGTTCACTGTCGCAAAGTATTGAAACGTCTATGCAGGCATCCCGAATCATCAAAGGTTTTGATGAAGTGAAAATGGTAGTGGGAAAAACAGGGGCTGCCGAAGTTCCCACTGACCCAATGCCTCCGGAAGCGACTGATCTGATCATTGTTTTAAAGCCACAGGATGAGTGGAAGAGTAAAAAGTCTTATGATGAGCTGGCAGATGAAATTTCAGAAAAATTAGAATTGATTCCCGGTGTATTTTTCGAGAAGAACCAGCCTATACAAATGCGCTTTAATGAACTAATGACTGGAATCCGTCAGGATGTGGCGGTGAAAATCTTTGGTGAAAATTTGGATTCCCTTACAATTTACGCAGATCAGGTCGGTAAAGTCATTCAATCTGTTGATGGGGTTACTGCTCCACAAATTGAACGCATCAGCGGGCTACCACAGATCAATGTAGAGTATGACCGCACAAGAATGGCAAACTATGGGTTGAGTATTGAGGATGTTAACAATACTTTAAGTACAGCTTTTGCAGGTAAATCTGCTGGTCAGGTTTTTGAGAACGAAAGACGTTTTGACCTGGTTGTCAGACTCGACAGTCTTCACCGAACCAATATCGATGACGTCAATAATTTGATGATCTCAACTGGTACCGGAAACCAGATCCCACTTTCCCAGGTAGCGAATATCAGCTATAAACTAGGCCCATCTCAGATCAGCCGTGATGAAGGGAAACGTAGAATTGTGATTGGATTTAATGTGAAAGACCGTGATGTTGAAAGTGTAGTAAAAGATATTCAAACTAAGTTGGATAAGCAAGTAAAATTACCTTCAGGGTATTACTTTACTTATGGCGGTCAGTTTGAAAATCTCCAAGCCGCAAGCAAAAGACTGATGATTGCGGTTCCGGTTTCTTTACTCCTGATATTTTTTTTGTTATACTTCACATTCCGCTCATTTAAGCAGGCTGCATTAATTTTTACTGCGATACCGATGAGTGCAATTGGCGGAATTTTCGCATTATTGATAAGAGATATGCCATTTAGTATCAGCGCTGGGATTGGTTTTATCGCTTTGTTTGGCGTTGCCGTTCTTAATGGGATTGTTCTTATCGGAACCTTCAATCAATTGGAAAAAGATGGCGAAACCGATATTCTCAAACGTGTTTTTGAAGGAACCAAAACAAGACTTCGACCAGTCTTAATGACCGCAGCCGTAGCTTCATTTGGTTTTCTTCCGATGGCCATTTCAACAGGAGCCGGAGCGGAAGTTCAGAAACCGTTGGCAACAGTGGTTATAGGTGGCTTGATCACTGCGACTTTCTTGACGTTATTTGTTTTGCCAATGTTGTACATTATTTTCAATACAAAATTCAGAAAGAATCATTTTAAAATGAAATCTTTGACAACGATTGTCGTTGTAGGATTTTTACTTGTAGGGCAAACTTTAAATGCTCAAAATATAAAAACATTATCGGTGGAGCAGGCGACAGAAATGGCTTTGAGTAATAATTATTCAGTAAAAACGAAGGATCTTGATATTAAAGTTTCTGAAGCCTTAAAACCTACAGCCAATGAACTTCCAAAAATGAATTTTAGTGCGCAGCTTGGACAATACAACAGTCCGAAGTTTGACCAGTCGTTTTCCATTTCTCAAAGTATTCCTTTCCCGACTTTGTTTAAGGCAAGAAAGGAACTTATTGCTCAGGAAATCAAAGGGAAACAGATCAGCAGAGAACTAACTGTTAATGAGCTTGCAAAACAGGTCAGAACGTATTTTTATCAGATTGAATATTTACACTACAATCAGAAGAAACTAATGAAACTCGATAGTCTGTATCAGGATTTTATCAGGATTGCAACCGTCAGATTTAATGCAGGTGACATCAAGAAGATAGAAATCAGTACAGCGGAAACGCAGAAAGGTGAGATCAATCTATTATTAAATCAGAATAAAATCTATCTTGATAATGCTTACAAAAATTTGAAAACGCTTTTAAATACAGATGATCAAATCGAGATTCCGCTTAGTGAAAATTATCAGCCACTGAAATTTGAATATATATTGGACAGCACTACAATTGCCAATCATCCAACCGTCAAAGCATTCTATCAGGAAATGGAAATTGCCGAGAAAAATAAAAATGTAGAAAAATCCCAGGGCTTACCTGAATTCAGTTTGGGTTATACGAATCAATCGATCATTGGTTTTCATACCGTGAATGGGCAGGAAAAATATTACAATGCAGGGAACCGTTTTAACGTTGCCAACATTGGGATATCAATACCGTTGACGTTTGGAGCAACCAAAGCAAGAATTCAGTCCTTGGATTATCAAAAGCAAATGGCAAAATCCAATGCGAAACTTCAGCAAAAACAATTGTCCGCCCAACTTGAAAACGTATTGAACCAATACAAACAGGATATTCTGCAATATGAATATTATGTCGGTCAGGCTTTGCCAAATGCCGAAAAAATTGTGAAAGCTGGTCAGCTCGGTTATAAAACAGGAGAAATCTCCTACGTTGAATACCTTTTTGCATTGCAGACCGCAACCAATATTCAGCTCAAATATCTGGAATCAATTCAGCAGGTCAATCAGTCTGTGATCAACATTAACTCTTTAATCAATAAATAATATGAAACAACATATCATCTACATCGCCTTTGTCTTGGTTTTTTTCGTAGGCTGTGGAAAAAAGGATGCTTCAACTGAAGTGGAGGGCGAAGTGAAAACCGAACAAGCCGAAGAGCACGGCGAAGAAGCCCCACAGACTATCGCTAGCTTGACTGGAGAGCAAATGAAAGCGGTGGGCATCACTCTGGGCAAAATCGAGATGAAAGAACTGACTTCTACCATCAAAGCCAATGGAGCACTTAGAGTTCCGAACAATAATAAAGCGACCGTCACATCAATGTATGGTGGGATTATTAAAACTTTGAATGTGCAGATCGGGGATTTTGTAAGAAAAGGACAGGTAATTGCCTCCATTTCAAATCCGGAATACATTCAGTTGCAAGAGCAATACCTGACTGTGAAAAGTAGGATTGCATTTGCAGAACAGGAATACAGGAGACAGAAGGAATTATTTGATAATGATGCCGGCGCAAAGAAGAACCTTCAAAGTTCAGATGCTGAACTGAAAACCCTGAGAACACAAAGATCTTCTGTGCAGAGACAGCTTCAGATTATGGGCATCAATCCCGCCAATGTCAATAATGGAAATTTGCGATCCGGTTTAGTGATCACATCACCAATCAGTGGAACGGTCAGTACTATTTCTGCACAAATTGGAAGTTACGTTGACATCTCATCACCTGTTGCAGAAATCATAGATAACGGTTCCCTGCATCTCGATTTGCAGGTTTTTGAAAAGGATCTGCCAAAAATGAAAGTTGGGCAAATCGTCCATTTTAAATTAACAAATAATCCTGAAACCGAGTACGATGCAAAAATCTACAGCATTGGTTCATCCTTTGAAAACGACAGCAAAACAATTTCGGTTCACTGTTCTGTAACCGGAAACAAATCCGGACTGATCGACGGAATGAATATCACAGGAATTGTCAGCCTGGATAAAAGTACAACACCCGCAGTTCCAAACGAAGCCATTATAGAAGCCGACAGCAAATATTTCATTTTTGTCAGAACAGACAAAAAAGCTGAAGAACATCACGAAGAGGCGGAAGGTGAACATTTAGATGAGAAGAAGATATCTGAGAAAGAAGAAAAAATGACAAATTTTGAAAAAATAGAAGTTGTAAAAGGTTCTTCCGATATGGGATATACTGCAATTACAACCGTTAATGAAATTTCTGCAAATGTGGAAGTTGTTATTAAAGGTGCATTTTTTGTCAATGCTAAACTGAGTAATTCCGGGGAACACGAACATTAATTTTAAAATCTACAACAATGGAACACAAACATATTTACGACAAGGAAGGAAATCAGCTTTGCTGCACACCTCAGGAAGGCAAAATCTACAATGATGCTGGCGCCAAAAAATTACTTGAGGATGACAAATGCTGTTCTACCAAAAATAACAAAGCTGAAACGCACAGCGAGGACGACGGGCACGACCACGACCATAGCACTGGTGAGAAAAATACATTTCAAATGTTTTTACCAGCAATTGTTTCTTTGGTTATTCTGTTGATAGGCATCGTACTGGATAACTTTTTTCCGCAGGAGTGGTTTCAAGGCTGGGTACGGATCGTATGGTATGCGGTGGCTTATTTGCCTGTGGGTCTACCCGTTCTAAAAGAAGCGTATGAAAGCATTGCCAAAGGTGACGTTTTTTCGGAATTTTTTCTAATGGGCATTGCTACTGTAGGCGCATTTGCAATCGGTGAATATCCGGAAGGGGTTGCTGTTATGTTATTCTACAGTGTAGGAGAGGTTTTCCAGACACTTGCTGTTTCGAGAGCAAAGAATAATATCAAAGCATTGTTGGATCAGCGTCCTGATGAGGTGACCATTCTGGAAGGTAACCAACCAAAGACCATCCCTGCCAAACAGGCGAAAATTGGAGATATTGTACAGCTAAAATCAGGAGAGAAGCTGGCTCTGGACGGAGAGTTGGTAAGTGAATCCGCATCGTTCAATACTGCGGCATTAACTGGTGAGAGTAAGCCTGATACCAAAAACAAAGGTGAAAGCGTGCTTGCCGGAATGATCAATCTACAAACTATTGCTCAGGTAAAAGTGACAACTGCTTACGAAGACAGTAAGTTGAGCAAAATTCTGGAATTGGTACAAAATGCGACAGCTCAGAAGGCACCTACTGAACTTTTTATCCGAAAATTCGCAAGGATTTATACACCCATTGTCGTCGGACTCGCAGTACTGATATGCCTACTACCATATCTGTTCGTGGAAAATTATGTTTTCCGTGACTGGCTTTACAGGGCATTAGTGTTCTTGGTTATCTCTTGTCCTTGCGCTTTGGTTATTAGCATTCCTCTAGGTTATTTCGGCGGAATTGGCGCAGCTTCAAAGAACGGTATACTGTTTAAAGGAAGTAATTTTTTAGACATTATTGCCAATATTAAAAATGTGGTGATGGACAAGACCGGGACAATGACCGAGGGCGTCTTTAAAGTTCAGGAAGTTACTTTAAAATCTGAATTTGATAAAGATGAAATTCTGAAGATGGTAAATGCTTTAGAAAGCAAAAGTACCCATCCGGTCGCTACGGCAATCCATCAATATGTCGGCGAAATTGACCATTCTATACAATTAGAAAATACAGAAGAAATCGCTGGGCACGGATTGAAAGCCAGTATCAACGGAAAAGATCTACTTGTGGGAAATTTTAAATTGATGGATAAGTTCAATATCAAATATGATCTTGACCCTACGCAAATCGTTTATACAATAATTGCAATCGCATATGATGGAAAATTTGCAGGCTACATTACTATTGCAGACAGTATAAAAGCGGATGCACAGCTGAGCATTGATAAACTTAAAGCCTTAGGTGTAAAAACCACGATGTTAAGTGGAGATAAGAGCACTGTTGTACAATTTGTTGCAGATCAACTGGGAATAACTAACGCCTTTGGCGATCTGTTACCGGAAGATAAGGTCAACAAAGTAAAAGAGATCAAATCACAAAATGAAACAGTTGCCTTTGTGGGAGACGGCGTCAATGATGCCCCTGTTGTTGCCTTGAGCGACGTAGGTATTGCAATGGGCGGATTGGGAAGTGATGCAACCATTGAGACCGCAGATGTAGTCATTCAAGACGATAAGCCAAGCAAAATACCGATGGCGATCAATATCGGAAAGCAAACCCGGAAGATCGTTTGGCAAAATATTTTTCTAGCTTTTGCTGTGAAAGCGATTGTACTGGTATTGGGAGCTGGTGGATTAGCAACAATGTGGGAAGCAGTTTTTGCGGACGTAGGAGTTGCTCTATTAGCTATATTAAATGCTGTCAGAATTCAAAGAATGACTTTTTAATAATGCTATTTATAAGTATTAAAAAAACAGAGATGCTTTAAAAGTACATTTACAACTTCATATTTAAGGCTCAACTAGATGGTTGAGCCTTAAATATAAAAGTTATTATCCTGAAGTAATCGTTTAATCTATTAATGAGCGTTTGAAGTATTTTAAAACATAAGTAAAAAAAGAGCCCACGCCGTTGTATATACTCACTGAGTATTTAGTGAGTGTTCAACACCTCACCCTGCGGGTGTACAAGCACCCTCGTTATTTTTTTCCTATCCAATGATCAATTCTATACCCGCCTTTTCTGCTTTGTATTTTATTTTGGTCTGCAATTCATAATAACTCCAGTTGCGAAGCACAAATTCCTGTTCTTTAGCAATACCTATCTTGTCTTCCTGATTTTTAAGTATCAATGTGCCTGCCTTTTGCTGGATACAGAAATCGATAAGTTTTCGGCTATAAAGGTGAAGCCGATGACTTACATATCTGCTTTCCAGATTCTCTGTCTTATACAATGCTTTCTGTTTGCGTTTAACTCCATTTCCTGAACGGGCATAGGCGATACCGTCTTGAATCCTTTTCTGACTTGCCTGGATCGCAAGCCTGCGATACAGGAACTCCTCTTTCGAGCCAATATTGATTCGCACATTGTTGGCCTTTACCACTATCGGGTGTTCCAAAGACAGGGAAGCCTCTGCAATGATTTCGGGTTTTAATTTATGTTCTTCTTTTTCAAATTCAAATACTGCAAGCCAATAGATCTTTGCGGCTTTCAGCTGGATCTGTGATGTGCAAAGCTTTATCTCTCCCCTTAAAAGACGTTCCATTATCAATCGCTTGTCGGTAAAATCTTTCCCTAAATAAGTTTTAACCGGAATAGCAAACATATTGAAGCTATATGCTTTCTTTTCGGGATCATACTTCATTTTGCTGATGCATTTGACCGGAAGCGGAATTGGAATATCTTTCTTAAAGTTTCGCAATGATTTTGTTCCCTGCCAATAGTCGGCTTTGTTTTTAGAGAAGGTCGATTGAATCGTATTGTTCAGGCTTCCCAGAATATCAGTAGGTATTTCTCCCTTGAAACGATCGAAGACCATCCGTGCAGTTGTGTGTGTTTTTGATCTTGTAAATATTCCCATTTCATCTTTATTTACATCCGCCAGCTTGTATTGTATTTCTTCTGTAAGGTAAAAGAAATCCTTAATCATTTCCTGAACATACAGATGGGAAACGATAAAATTAGCCGCTCGGAAACAGCGGTTCTGATACCGGTAGAGTTTTTCCCACATCTCTTTTTGTTCATTTGCAGGAAGATCGATCAGCAACTGAATTCTTCGGGTCAATGTCATCGTGGATTTTTCCATTTCAAAGAGGTATTTCAGAAGTGTTTTGATTTTGTAAATATTGATATGCATACAGAAATTCCCGATGTACTTCCTTTTCAGGTAATTTGAGTTCTCGGGCAATAACTGTAAATGAAGATTTCTGCTCAAACCTTCTTTTCAAAATATCGAGTTGTTGACTACTGAGTTTTTCTGACTGTTCCTTGTTATCGAAAGCTTTTTCCTGTGGCTGTTCAAAAGAACTTCTATTAAGAATTTTTCGAAGATCATTTATAGCTCTGCTTACCTCATTGCTGATGTCTTTCACACTACTTCCCATTGCTTCTGCGATTGGTTTGTGCTGAAAGCCATATACCAAGCAAAGCTCGATCAGGTGTTTTCTTTTGGGATCCAGAACGGGTAAAACTTTTTTGACTTCATCGAAATTTTTCTGATCCGACTCGTGACTGAGGAGATTCTCTTTATCAGTCAGGGGATCATAACCCACAAGATAATCCTGATAATTCTCAAAACTTTCAAGAGAAGCCATTAAGCGGCTGAATTTATTTCTTGGAGCGGTTACATACGATATAGAATCTCTTTTCATCACAAACCGTAAAAAGCCAGTAATATGATTAGGCGTTTCAATGGTGTCACGATGCAGCCACAATTTAAGGAAGGTGTCCTGAACGATAGTATTCACCACAAAATCATCCTTAAGCACCTGCCATCCAACCCAGAAAAGAAGTCTCTTGTAACGCAGATGAATATGTTCCAAAGCGGTTGGATTGCCTTTTTTCAACAGTTCGTACAACTGAAGATCGGTCAACTTTCTAGGCAATGATTCTGTTCTTTTCATAAGCAGCTTATTTTATCTAAATTATTGCTGGAAGTAACTGCTTAGATAAATAAGGTGAATTCCTTTGCATCATTGAAAATACTTACTACATTTTTCCTAAAAGAAAAGGCGTGGAACTCAGCTTACAGCATTAGAGGCACTGGTATACCTGTGTACGATAAGTGAGCCCACGCCGAAGTCGTGGGCACATTTACTTATCTCCTCGTACACATAAAATTACCAGTTTTCTAATGCGAGAATCTAAGCAATAGCTTCTATATTTCTTTGAACTATCGCAAAGTTACACTCTTGTAACTTGTATTACAAAGATAACAAAAATAATTTAATTACGGTCGAACGACCGTAGAATTTCAATAACAAAATATTTCTTTTGTTATATGATTGACATAAACGAGAAAATCTGTTCGTATATAACTAAAAATTGGTTGATTCCTTGGCTTAAAGAAAATAAGTCACAGAACTCGTTTGCTAAAAGCCACGATATTGAAGAAAGTACTGTACGGAAAATCAAGAGTGATGGTACATATAGAATTCCTGTTGAAACACTTTATAGAATTTGTAAAGCAAGAAAACTTACTCTTGAACAATTTTTCAACCTCATTAACGAATAAAATACCGACAATAGTTGCTATTTTATTATTATAAAAATCTGTATTAAGATTATCGTTTGGTTAGAATATTCGTCACGCAGTTAAAAAAAAGAAGAGGTTTATTTACAATGAAAATTGTGAAATTTAGGTTTAACTTGATTATGTCGAGATTATATAAAAAAGGATTATTAATGGTTAATATAAATTATAGCAACAAAATCCATCTCAAAAAGATGGATTTTGTTTTAATGTAGAATAAAATTTGTGCGAATTTCTTTACATAATTCGTTGAAATTAATAATTAAGCGAAATACCAAATCCCCATCCCATATCACTGTCATAATGTGTACGAATACCCACATTTTTATTGATAATATATTTTAGCTCAGTCATATATTCCATATCGGTGTTTACCATAAAACCCGCCCTCAATCTTTTTGTAATCGGAATGTCTTCACGCATCAACGACAATCGTACAATACCATCGTGATATACTTCTGCCTGAAAGTTTACTAACATTGGCAAAGTGTACATCAAACCTAAACTAATGGCTCTACGTGTATCTTTTTCATTTTTTTGTCCAAATAAATTGGTTTCGTGTTCATCCATACCCATTTTACGATATCTCCAATCAAAACCAATAAAGGGCATAAACCATTGCATTTTACCTATGTATCGTCCTAAGTGCGTTTCTACTTCATACCCGTGCATATCATTATAGCCTAAACGCCATTCTGTACCTAAACTCCATCTTGCATTCTGAAGCATTGCGTCACCATCATTCCCATTGGTAGCGAAATCATTCTGCGCCATAAAGTGTGGCATATTACTCTCTCGCTGCAACATATTATATGCTTGTTTTTTGTCAGGTAAATTCGGATTTTGATAATCGTCAACTGCAAAAACTCTATTCATCCCCGACATCATATGGTAAAGTATATGACAATGGAAAAACCAATCTCCTTCTTCATTTGCTAAAAATTCGATGATATCTGTTTCCATTGGCATTATATCCAATACATTTTTAAGTGGTGATTTTTCGCCTTTACCGTTGATTACCCTGAAATCAAAACCGTGCAGGTGCATCGGATGTCGCATCATTGAGTTATTGTAAAGGGTAATGCGTAAGATTTCTCCTTTCTTTACAGGGATTTTATCAACTTCTGATAGGATTTTGTTATCCATACTCCACACATAGCGGTTCATATTTCCTGTAAGGGTAAATTTCAATTCTTTTACTGGAGCATCTTTAGGAAGTTCCGTATTGGAAGGAGATTGTAACATTGCATAATTCAGCGTTTTGATTTCTCCCAAAGCATTTGCATTGTAACGGTTGGGATCATTTTCCATATTCATATTGTGTTGACTATGATCTTCTTTCTGCTTACTATCTCCTGTGATTTCGGGATACATTACCACATTCATATCCATTTGGTTCAAGCTCATTTTCATTCCCATATCGTCCAAATCGCCATTCATCTTCATCATATCATTCATCATTTTCATCCCCTCAAAATATTTAAGGCGAGGAAGCGGAGAAATAAGCTGTTTAATACCATTGCCCACAAAATAACTTGCAGATTGTGTTCGGTCTTCAGTAGTGGCTAGAAACTCATAGGCAACCCCATCGTTAGGAATTGTTACTACTATATCATAAGTTTCGGAAACTGCAATGATTAATCTATCTACCTCTACTGGCTCTACATCATTACCATCATTGGCTACTACAGTAATTTTACCTCCTGCATATCGCAACCAAAAATAAGAGGATGCCCCACCATTTGACACTCGTAATCTTACTTTATCTCCTGCTTTTAACGTTTTACCATCAACCTTTTTTAAATCAGTAGAATGATTTCCGTTAATTAATATTTTGTCATAATACACATCGCTTACGTCCATTGCCAGCATCCGCTTCCATTCATTCTTTACTTTTGTTTTAAAATAACCTTCTCTAATGGCTTCTGCGTAAGATTGTGTTGCATTTTTTTTAATAGCCGCCCAATCATTGGCATTATGTAACATTCTGTTAATGTTATCCGGGTTAAGGTTTGTCCACTCACTTAAAATGATGGGTACGGTAGGCAAATCATCAATTCCCTCTCTAAAAGTTTTATCATCCTCACGCTTTTTCATTACAAAACTGCCATACATACCAATCTGCTCCTGCAGACCCGAATGTGAGTGATACCAGTGCGTTCCGTGTTGGATAATCGGAAAACGATAGGTATAAGTTGAACCTGCTGGAATGGGTTTTTGAGTAAGCCAAGGCACACCATCCTCTTTATTGGGTAAAAAAACGCCATGCCAATGTAGTGATGTACTTTCTTTTAATTGATTATGTACAACAATTTCGGCTGTATCACCTTCTGTGAAAGTGAGCGTGGGCATCGGTATTTGTCCATTTACTGCTATGGCTCTTTTTTCTTCACCTGCATAATTTACTAGAGTATCTTTTACAAACAGTTCGTAACGGACTGTTTTTGGCGGTTTTGTGTTTACAATTCTTTTTACGGTTTGAGGCTTTTCTTTTGGCATAGACATATTGTTCATTTTGTCCACCATTTTCGGCTGCTCTTTTGGAGGTATCTGCATTTCATCGTTCTTTTTGTTTGATGACTGCTTTACCGTTTTAGCCTTTTCTTTTATCAATTTCATACCACACTTTAGACAGTTGCCTGGTTTTGCGGCGTGGATTTCGGGATGCATCGAGCAAGTATAAGTTGCCTGTTGCACCTTTTCGTTTTTACTCATATCCATACCTTTCATATCCTGTGCTTGTGCAAAGGTGTACATGGCAAGGATGAATATTACTAATGTTATCTTTTTCATTTTTATTTTTTTATTTTTAAAAAACTTGCATTGATTGCAACTACAACTGTACTAACCGTCATTAAAACCGCACCTGCTGCCGGACTTAATAAGATGCCTTGTTTATATAAAACACCTGCTGCCAAAGGCAACGCAATAACATTATAACCTGTTGCCCAAATTAAATTCTGTATCATTTTTCGGTAAGTGGCTTTGCCAAATAAAATGAGGCTTACTATATCTTTTGGATTGCTGTTTACTAAAACAATACCTGCGGTTTCGGCTGCTATATCGCTCCCGCTACCAACTGCAATACCAACATCGGCAACTGCTAAAGCTGGTGCATCGTTTACGCCATCGCCTGTCATTGCAACAAATTCGTCTTTGCTTTGCAGTTCTTTTATTTTTTCTAATTTTTGATGTGGCAATACTTCGGCAATAAAACTATCCATGCCTAAAGTGTCACTTACACTCTTTGCTACTTTGTTGTTATCGCCGGTAAGCAAAATGGATCTGATATTGTTTTCTCTTAAGGTCTTGATTGCTTCTGCTGATTCAGGGCGGATTTCATCTGACAAAGCAATGTAACCTGCCAACTGATTATTGACGATTAGAAACACAACTGTCTCTGTGTCGTTGGCAGTAAAGCTTTCGGGGATTGCTACATTGTTTTCTTTTAAATATCCCGGACTAACCACCAATATTTTTTTGCCCTCAACAGTTGCTTCAACGCCTTTACCTGTGATGGCATTGAAATTTTCTGTTGCAGGAATTGTGATTGATAAGTCTTTTACTTTTCGCAATATGCCTGTTGCAATTGGATGTTCTGATTTTTGTTCCAATGCTGATGCAAGGCGAATGATTTCATTTTCGTCCAACTCTTTTTGCAACGAAACGACTTTTGATACTTCAAATTTTCCTACGGTCAATGTTCCTGTTTTGTCAAAAACTACGGTGGTTATTTTTCTTGCATTTTCAAAGGCTGTCCTGTTTTTAATAAGCAATCCGCTTTTAGCTGATAAGGCTGTAGATTTTGCAACAACCAATGGAACTGCCAAACCCAAAGCATGAGGGCAACAAATAACAATTACGGTTACCATTCTTTCCATTGCAAAAGCCAATGATTGCCCTGTGAGATACCAATATAAAAATGTGGCAATGCCTGTAACCATTGCTATAATCGTAAGCCATCTTGCAGCTTTGTCTGCTAATAGCTGCGTTTGTGATTTTGATTTTTGCGCATCGTCCACCAATTTAATTACCTGTGATAAGTAAGAGTCTTTTGCTGCATGGGAAACGGTAACTTTTATAGAACCGTTGCCATTGATTGCGCCTGCAATTACTTTATCGCCTTTTACTTTTTGTACTGGTTTGCTTTCGCCGGTAAGCATACTTTCATTCAGGTAGCTTTCGCCTTCTAATATTATTCCATCGGCTGCCACTTTTTCGCCTGGCTTTACTAAAATAATGTCGTTCTCTTTTAATGTCTCGGTTTTTACATCATGCACCATGTTGGGCATTACCATATGTGCATCGGCTGGCATTAACTGTACCAATAATTCTAATTCTTTTGACGCACCTGCAACAGATTTCATTTCTATCCAATGCCCCAAAAGCATTATGAGTATTAGGGTTGCCAATTCCCAAAAGAAATCCATACCCTGTAACCCAAACACAATTGCAACGCTGTAGATGTAAGCAACTGTTATGGCGAACCCGATTAAAAACATCATGCCGGGGTTCTTTGCTTTTACTTCGTCAACCAATCCTTTTAAAAATGGAAAGCCGCCATAAAAAAACACAACGGTTGACAATGCAAAGAGTATGTATTGCGAACCTGCAAACTGCCAATCAACTTTCATAAAATGTTGTATCATGGTTGATAGCAACATGATTGGAATGGTTAGGATGAGCACAACATAAAACCTTTTTTTAAAATCGGCAATCATCATGGCATGGTGGTTATGTCCTGCCATGCCCATTGATGGGTTTGCTCCATGCTGCATATTGCTCATGTCATGCCCTGTATGGATTTCTTTATTTTCTGTATGTTGATGTTCCATATAAATAATTTTATTTGCAACAATCCTTTTTGCGAATATAGATTGTTTTAAGAATGGTGATTAATATTTTTTTTGTGCACTGCTTTTAATTTTCTATTGAAAGGCTGTCTGCTTTTTTGTTCATCCAATCCATTATCAAACTTTTTTGCTCTTTTGAGAGCTTTGCGTAGCTGTGCATTATTTTATATGAAGCTAAAGGCATTTCATCGTCTTTAATTTGGTTTGCTATTCCTTTCAATTTACTTATTTGCCTTCGACTACTAATACTGCCAAACTCACTAAAGTTTAATTTTTTTTTGCCATTATCAATATGCCTTTTCATCATCCACGCCATAGGCTGTATGTTGGAATACCACGTATTTTTGGTATTATTGCTATGACAATCGTAACAGGCATTTTGTAAAATGTTTTGCACATTTTCCGGAACGGTATAAACTTTTGCAAAATAGGTTTTGTCAACCTGCCCCTTATTTACATTGAGGGCAGGCTGATATAATTGTATAGCAATAAAAAAAAACAGTACTATTGCCAAAATTATCTTTATTACTTTTTTCATTTTATAAATCCTTTTTCACAGAACCGCAGGTAAGCATTTGGCTACCGTAATAAGGATTTTTAATTGCCTTAGCTTCGCTAATCCAAATAGCACCTTTGCCGTCATTGTACATTGGGCAGAAGTCCTGATACAGCTTTTGTGTAGTTCCAAACAAGGTAATAAGGTCGGAGACATCTTTACTTAAGGATGCGAAATGTTCTCTTTGGTGGTCTACCTTTCCTGCGTTGTCGCCAATATGTTCTGCATTTTCCTTGGCATCTTCAGCTATTTCCATATATTCTTTATGTTTATTTGCTGGGATAGCGTTCATATCCACATTTTTTAAGGTAGTAAACAATTGCTTTCCTGCATTAGCAGCTGTTTTGTCATTATCTGCAACAAGTGCATTTTTTAAAGCCAAATAATCCTTAATTATAGGTGCGATAGTAAACTTTTGAGTTTGCTTCACATCGGATTTTTCTGCCTCTTGAGAAGACGTATCCGTTGAAGTAACAGTTGCTACCGTATCATTGTGTATAGGTGATTGTAACTCCGGAGTTGCAGCAATTGTTGTGCTATCATTAGCTTGCTGGTCGCTATTTTTATTTGAAGATTGATTGCAGGAAATTGTTACCGTTGCAATTGTTACTAATGTAATGATTGAGAAAATTATATTTTTCATTTTATTTACTTTTGATATTATTGAAGAACTTTATCTTATTTATTTGTTTTCAAATTCATTTAGCTTATGCTTCATAAATTCGATTTCTTGTGCCTGTGTTTCCAGTATGTTTTTTTGTAACTGTATCAATTCGGGGTCGGTAAGTTTAGCTTTTTCAGACATCAATACTGCTGCTGCGTGATGCGGTATCATACCTTTTACAAACTCCTTATCGCCCACAAATAATTGCTCCCGAATACCAAACCAAGAAAAGATGCCAATCGCAAAGGAAACCGTTATGATTGCCCAGTTGATTTTTTTGTTTTCATACATTCCTTTCATTATCAATAGTTCTATGATCAACATTGCAGAAATCATCAGCAATGTCATATATAAATTATTGATGTTCAGGATAAGGTTCTGTAAGCCGTCAATCATAGCATACATAATGAAGTACATAGCTATGAACATAGCAACAGCCATTACAGTAAAGCGTTTGTACATTGCTAAAGAATGATTAGTATTATGCTTTTCATTCTTATGATTGTGTTGTATTTCGTGTTGGTTTTCCATACTTTCCATAACAATTGCGTTTTATTTGTTATTAATAGTTTCCTGTACGCTTCCGCAAGTAAGCATTTTGGAGCCGTAATACGGATTTTTAATTGCTTCTTCTTTGCTTAGCCAATTTGCTCCTTTACCATTATTGTACATTGGGCAATGCTGATAATAAACAGGTGTTTCTTGTTTTGAAACTTTGGCTAATTCGTACATATTATTAGCCAGTAAAGCGAAAATTTCTCTTTGTTTGGTAACATCTTTTGCTACTGCAATTTTTTCTGAATTAGCAGTTAAATCTTTCATTACTTTCATCCAAACGGTATGTTCTTCGTTGGAAAGTTTTGTCATTTCTACTGCTTTAATTGCTTTTATCAGTTCAGAAGCTTTTGCGGATGAAGTACCTGCGTCGGTTTTCACCAAAGCATCTTTCACAGAAAAATAATTATCGAAAACTGCTTTCAGTTGTGGTGCATATTGGGTAGTTGCCATTTCTTTTGAGTTGTGGTTACCGTGTTCTGCTTTCATATCCATATTTGCAACTTCAACTTTTGCAACTGGTTTTAATTCTCTGTTGTATTGGCAGCATCCGGATAGTTTAGCATATACATCATCTGGAGCTAAAAATTTCTCGCTGTCATAACCTGCCAAAGCAATACGTTTCAGTATTTCATCCTGGCTTGTTTTTTTATCATCGTATTTAAGTGTAGCCATTTTGGTGTCTTTATTCCATTCTACTGTGGCTACATTTTTTACGTTTCCTGCTTTTTCAATTGTGGTTTTACACATATCACAGTTGCCATATATTTTTACGGTTTCTGTTTTTGCATTTTTGATTTGTGCAAAACTGTTTACTGCTGATAGTAATACGGTGATTACCATCAATATTTTTGATATTGATTTCAATTTGAAAATTTTAAAATTAATAAGATTTATAAAAGGGTTGCGAAAACCGGATTTAGTTTTCGACAAGACGTAACTGTGGCTAGCAAGCCATAGTTTTATCCTATTTTAGGCGGTTGCCAAAAAGAATGGTAACCCGAAGAATAATAGGTTTGTTTGAAACCGAATTTTTGCGTTTTAATTTCCGCAAAGTGATTTTCTGTTTTTATATCTACAAGTATAGGTAAACTTAATGGAGATGAAGAAGTGCTACATTTGCAAGAACTGTGTTTACACTTACCGTTGCAGTCGTGACCATCGTTGCACTTAGTACAGGACTTATCCTTACATCTGCTTTTATGTTCTGATTTTGAATATTGATCTTTAGAGCAACTTTTCTGTTCTGTATTAGCTGTTTTTTTTGCACAAGCATAGCTTAAGCTTGGAATTAGAAAAAAGCCCAAACATAGTAAGATAATAAAGCTGATATGTTTACTAAAAGTTTTCAACACAACAAAATTATGAAATTATTTCTTTTTGATAGTTATAATATGATTATTTTAATTAAGTAAATGCAATAAGAGAGCTGGATTTGTTATCATTGGCAAAGTATGATGGTAATTATTTGATAATTCTTAATAAAATAGAATTTAATATAGCACCTACACTAGCACCTTTAAAAATAAAACTCTGTAAATCAGCAATTTACAGAGTTTTAAGTGGAGTTGGAGGGATTCGAACCCTCGTCCAAACAAGCAATACATAAGATTTCTACATGCTTATTTTGCTATTAGTTTTCGAGCCTAAGCAGAGAGCAAACACCCAACTTAAACCTTAGCTTCTGAAGTTTTCGAGTCTTGGTCAAAGCTTCCAAAACCTTATTTCCGCATTACTATATCCCAGAATCAAACGCCGCAGAACAGAGCATTTGTGAGACATCTTGCTTCCTTACTATCTTCGGGAAAGCGCTTGAAATCTTACTTTATTCGGATTAAGCTGCAAGAGCGAACTCTTCGTTGCCAGTTAAAATTTTGTAGCAAGGGATTTAAGAGATCGCGCTACGGTTCTCTGCATGCTTACTTACCCATTGACCTTGCTGTCGAAACCAGTCAACCCCAATTTTTTAAATAAGACAACAAATTTACAAAAAAATAAACAAGCAAAGCAAGTTAGTAACATCACTTATCATTTATAATTATTTGGGCGTATCCCTCGCCAAGCTTATCCAGCCGCTCGGGTCGGGCTGTCCATTGCAATCTTTTTGTCATTCAATATTGGTTTGCAAAAGACGATTCAGCAAAGACAAAAAGGATTTCCACTACCATCCCTTACGCAGCTTCGCCAAAAACAAAATTGGTCAACCATTAGAAATTTCCCCTTCAAAACAAATAATTCAATTTTTCTTACAAAATTTGATGAGTTTGAAGTTTATGCTGAACCTGTCGAAGTGCCTTTGCGAACCTTAAAAATATTTTCAATAAATAATAAACAAATCTTTGCGTACTTTACGTTCAAAAAAATCCAATAATTTTAACAAAATCCAAAACCTCAAATTCTAAAAATATCACAAAACAGGTTAAAGTCGGTTAAACTATTTACTAAGAAACCACACTTTACAATAAAGAAGTCCATTAAGATTAATTTTGCACAAACTTCCGGCTATGAAAATAAAATTATTCTTGCTTCTCATCCTTCTTTGTTCCATCAAAATATTCTCCCAATCAGATTATATTCTCGGAAGTATCACCAATGAAAGTGGCGACAAATTACCTTTCGCCAGTATTTACAATCTTCGTACAGACCAAATTGTAGTATCTGACAAAATGGGAAACTTCGCCATTGCCGCCAAACCTTCAGATGAATTAAGGATTGTAAGAGGTGGTTACGAAAGAAAATCAGTAACCATTGATTCAGAAAGTTTTTTGAAGAGTCTGGAAGTTAAACTGACGACCATTCCCCAAGAAATAGAAGAAGTAAAACTCGCTTTCAAGCCAACGGGGATTTTGAAGAAAGACGTTACAAGGCTCAATCCGCCACCGAAAATCGTTGCATTGAACAGTGCAATGAATAATTATATGAGAACACCTCTGAATGAGGTTGCTCCAAAAGCATCCACGCCATCGGCTTTCAAACAAAGAGATTTCTCCGCTGGGCAACTGAATGTTTTAGGACTCGCCGGTGTCATCGGAGGACTGATAAAAAAAGCAGGAGAATCTCCGAAAACCACAGCTGATTATGCAGAAACTCAGGAATTCTACAGACGTGTAAAAGCGGCAATCAATTTAGATTATTATACACAATACGGTTTGGATGAGTATGATTTCGATATTTTTCTAGCCTATGCAGACAAAGCGTATAATCTTGCAAAGAATTACAGAAACAACTTCAACAAGGTTGCGATAGAGTACAAACTCAAAGAAGCATTCACGGAATATATCAGAACGAACAAATTCGGGAAGAAAGAAGTGAAAGGTTGAAAAAATTAACCATTTTTGACTCATCTTTGTTCCGTTCAATTCTTGGTTCTTTTCTTGTTTAATTGATTTTAGCTTTTATATATTAGGTTTGGAGGTGCTGTTTAATTTGAATAAACCTTATTAATAGCTTTATTTGAAAGCAAATTCCCTGTGATTCCCTATCCATAGCTCTTTTAACATAATGTGGAAAACTTTTACTGATGATTGTCAGTTTTTTGACTCATTTCCGCATTTTGCCCTTTTATTTTCAGACTTCAATCTCTACTTTTGTGTTACCGCTTTGGGGAAATAATGTAATTCTGTTAAGCACTATACAATAGCAGATTACGCCTTTTTCAACTTCACAAAATAAATTTAATAATTGATAAAAACGTCTGATAATGGGAATTTTTGAGAAAAGACTAAACTACAAACCTTTTGAATATCCAGAAGTTTTACAATTTATAGAAGCGATTAACAAGTCTTACTGGGTTCATTCTGAAGTAGATTTTACCGCTGATGTTCAGGATTTTCATTCTCAATTAGAACCATACGAAAAAAACGCTGTTAAGAATGCTTTGTTGGCGATTGCTCAAATAGAAGTGAATGTGAAAACGTTTTGGGGAAATCTTTACGACCATCTTCCAAAACCGGAACTGAATGGTTTGGGTGCCACGTTTGCAGAATGCGAATTCCGTCACTCCGAGGCTTACTCCAGATTGTTGGAAGTTTTGGGTTATAACGATGAGTTTTTGGAAGTTGTAAATGTTCCAGCCGTTCGAGACAGAATCGATTATTTGGGGAAAATGCTGAAAAATGCCAATTCTCAGGATCCGAAAGCCTACGTTTCTTCCTTGTTATTGTTCAGTATCTTGATAGAAAACGTGTCTTTGTTCAGTCAGTTTGCAATTATTTTGTCGTTCACAAGGTTCAAAGGTTATATGAAAAATGTTTCCAACATCATTGCCTGGACGTCTGTGGATGAGCAGATTCACGCCAATGGAGGAATTTATTTGATTAATAAAATCCGTGAAGAGCAGCCAGATCTTTTGACTGATGAAGATATTGAATCGATTTATGATTTAGTTGATGAATCTATCGAAATGGAGTCTAATATTCTGGATTGGATTTTCGAATTAGGTGAACTTGACAAAATTTCTAAAAAGAACCTTCTTGATTTTATGAAATACAGAGTAGATGACTCTTTGAAGAAAATCGGTATGAAAACGAGATATAATATTTCTGGTGAAGATTACAAACCGATGATTTGGTTCGAGGAAGAAGTCTTCGCCAATTCTATGGATGATTTCTTCGCAAAACGTCCGGTAGATTACACAAAACACGATAAGTCGATTACTGCAAACGATTTATTCTAATTTATAGGTTAGGAAGTTGGATATCTGAAGCTGGAAGAATCTAACTAAACATAATATTGTCATTCCATAGGAATCTCAACCGCTTTGTCTAGATTCCTACGGAATGACAAACTGAAATAAAAATCCTTTCAAAGTTTCAAACCGAGAAAGGTGTAAAAAAGAAAATTTTAAGAGATATTTTTAATTCTTGGAGTTTTCTTTTTTATGTGAAAGCCTCAAAAATGGCGAAGCGCGCCCCGGCTTGAGTGGAGCTCTTTTTCTTTTTGCACGATTTGGCCTTTGCGCAGGCAGCAAAAAGAAAAAAGCGGGAACGGAAGACGGATAAAGGCGCCCAAATCTAAAAAAATGACTTGGCTAAAGTCAAAACAATAAATAACAAAGCAAATTACCAAAATATAAAAGTTATGATGGACGAAAACATAGATATCTGGTGGCTCAACGAAGAGTCTGAACAAATGTTGAACAGAGGTTATCTTCTGAAAGGAGAAACTGTGGAAGGCGCAATCGACAGAATTACCACTGCAGCAGCAAAACGTCTGTACAAACCGGAATTGCAACCGGCTTTCAAAGAAATGATTGTAAAAGGCTGGATTAGTTTTTCGTCTCCAGTTTGGGCCAATATGGGAACTCAGCGTGGTTTGCCAATCTCTTGTTTCAATGTTCATGTTCCGGATAATATCGAAGGTATCACGCACAAATTGGGTGAGGTGATTATGCAGACGAAAATCGGAGGTGGAACGTCCGGTTATTTTGGAGAATTAAGAAACAGAGGAACTGCGGTGACAGACAACGGAAAATCTTCCGGAGCGGTTTCTTTTATGAAATTATATGATACAGCGATGGATGTTGTATCGCAAGGCGGCGTGAGAAGAGGTGCGTTTGCAGCTTATCTAGACATTGACCACGGTGATATTGAGGAATTCTTGAGTATAAAAGATATCGGAAGTCCGATCCAAAACTTGTTCACAGGGATTTGCGTTCCAGATTACTGGATGCAGGATATGATTGATGGTGATGCAGACAAACGTAAAATTTGGGCTAGAGTTTTGGAAAGCCGTCAGCAGAAAGGTTTGCCTTACATTTTCTTCACAGATAATGTAAACAGAAACAAGCCTCAGGTTTATAAAGATGCAGGATTGATGGTGAATGCGAGTAATCTTTGTTCTGAGATTATGTTGCCTTCAACAGCTAACGAATCTTTCATCTGCTGTTTGTCTTCTATGAACTTAGAATTGTACGATGAGTGGAAAGATACCAACGCTGTAAAATTAGCAATCTACTTCTTGGATGCGGTTCTTTCAGAATTCATCGAGAAAACTGAAGGTAATTATTATTTGACTTCTGCCAGAAACTTTGCGATGCGTCACAGAGCTTTAGGTTTAGGTGTTCTTGGATACCATTCTTATTTGCAGAAAAATATGATTCCTTTCGAAAGTTTTGAAGCGACTCAGTTCAATGCAAGAGCGTTCCGTCACATCAAAGAACAGTCTGAAATTGCTTCCAAAGAATTGGCAAACATCTACGGCGAACCGGATATGTTGAAAGGTTACGGAATGAGAAACACGACTTTGATGGCCATTGCGCCAACGACTTCCAGTTCTGCAATCTTGGGGCAAACTTCTCCGGGAATTGAGCCTTTCGCTTCTAACTATTATAAAGCTGGTTTGGCAAAAGGAAACTTTATGCGTAAGAACAAATATCTGGCGAAATTGCTGGATGCAAAAGGTTTGGACAACGAAGAAACCTGGAGAACAATTATGCTGAACCACGGTTCTGTACAGCATCTTGAAGGTTTATCTGATGAGGAAAAAGCAGTATTCAAAACATTCAGAGAGATTTCTCCAATGGAAATCGTTTCTCAAGCGGCTCAAAGACAGCAGTATATCGACCAAGCGCAATCGCTTAACTTGCAGATTCCATCTACAATGCCTGTGAAAGACGTAAATTATGTGATGATTGAAGCTTGGAAAAAAGGCGTTAAAACTTTGTATTACCAAAGAAGTTCATCGGTTTCCAAAGAGTTGATGGTCAACTTTGTGACTTGTTCTGCCTGTGAAGCTTAAACGATAATTAAGAATTAATAATTAAAACCATCTTGTTGTAAAACGAGGTGGTTTTTTAAATTAAATATTCAACACTTTTTCCTAACTTTAAAGCTCGATTCTAACCTCTAACTTCTCATAAAATGAAATTCGGACAAGTTGCTGACCCGTCGCAAATCGATTTTACTTTGCCAAAAGACCATCCTCAAACCAAATTCATTCTCAATCAGAATAAAAAAGGTTTGGATAATATTTCTATCGGCTGTGCAAAATGGAACAAAACCGACCTCAAAGGTTTCTATCCAAAAGGGACGAAGGATGAATTGACTTATTATTCAACTCAATTTAATTCGATTGAATTGAATGCAACTTTCTATGGAATGCCAACCGCAGAACAAGTTCAAACCTGGAAAGAAAAAACGCCGAAAGATTTTAAATTCTTCCCGAAGATTACCAACACGGTTTCTCACTTCCGAAGATTGTTGAATATCACAGATGTCGTAACGCAATTTGCTTCCGCAGTTCTGAATTTTGATGAGAAATTAGGAATGGTTTTTTTGCAGCTTCATGATAATTTCAAGCCGAAGGATTACGAGCGTCTGGAGAAATTTGTTAGAGATTGGCCAAAAGAAGTTCCACTGGCAATAGAATTAAGAAATACAGAATGGTTCACCGATGAAGAAGTTTTCAATACCGTTTGTGAATTGTTTGAAATGAATAATATTACCAATATTATTGTAGATACGGCGGGGCGAAGAGATATGCTGCATATGAGACTCACAACGCCAAATGCGTTTATCCGATATGTTGGTGCCAATGCCGACAGCGATTATGCGCGATTGGAAGATTGGTTAGAAAGACTGACGAAATGGAAAAAAGAAGGTTTACAAAATCTCTATTTCTTCGTGCATCAAAATATCGAAAAAGCATCACCCTTATTATCATCGCATTTAATCCAAAAAATGAATGAAGAATGGAAAACAGACATTCATATTCCGGTAATGGCAGACGGTCAACCAACTTTATTCTAAGACTAAAAAATTCCCTTCAGTTCGAAGGGAATTTTTTTTCAGAATTCAAATATTCGAAGAATTTTTTTCAGGGTGGTTTATTAAGCCAAAAACTTCAGTTCTTTATCTTTGAAATTATTATTTTCAACCAGCTTGTTCATTGCTTTCATCGTTTTTTTACGAAGTTTGGCTAGAATGCGGACATTTTTATCCTCGCTATAGTCGAAAATATCGTCTTCAAAAGAAAACACATCGCCTTTTTTGAAGTTGATATTGTTTTCTTTCAATTCTTTTAGAAGCATCAGGTTGGTCATTACTTTTAGTGCCGTGCTTTCTGCCGCTTCCATGTGTTTCAGAGATTTCAGAAGCTCTTTTTTATATTTTTTCTTAGATTTCATATAAAGAATTTATTGGTTAAGATTAATCACAATCGCGTTTCAATTATTATGCCTTGTGGCAAATTTACAAATTTCGATTTCAATTTTAAAAATGTTAATCTCGGAAAGTTATAAAAATATCTTTGGAATTTCTTACTTTTGAGGAAAATAAATCTAAGAAATGCAAGACCCGATTTTTGACCTTATTGAAAAAGAAAGACAAAGACAAACACACGGAATTGAACTGATTGCTTCGGAGAATTTTGTTTCCGAAAACGTGATGAAAGCAATGGGAAGTGTGCTGACTAATAAATATGCGGAAGGCTATCCTGGCCGCAGATATTATGGAGGATGCGAAGTAGTAGATGAGGTAGAGCAATTGGCAATCGACAGAGCAAAAGAATTGTTCGGGGTAGATTATGTGAATGTTCAGCCGCATTCTGGCTCTCAGGCCAATGCTGCAATCTATCTTTCAATCCTGAAACCGGGTGATAAAGTGATGGGGATGGATTTGTCTATGGGCGGACATTTAACGCACGGTTCAGCGGTTAATTTCTCAGGGATTCAATATCAGGTTTGCTCTTACGGCGTTCAAAGAGAAACGGGTTTGATAGATTATGAACAAATGAGAGAAGTGGCGCTTCGTGAAAAACCGAAAATGTTGATTGCAGGATTCTCCGCTTATTCCAGAGATTTGGATTATGCAAAATTCCGTGAAGTAGCAGATGAAATTGGAGCAACACTTTGGGCAGATATTGCACATCCAGCAGGTTTGGTGGCGAAAGGTTTGTTGAATAATCCATTCGAACATTGCCACGTTGTAACGACTACAACTCACAAAACATTGAGAGGACCAAGAGGTGGAATGATTATGTTAGGAAAAGATTTCGAAAATACTTATGGTCACAAAACACCAAAAGGAGAAACGAAATTGATGAGTGCAGTTTTAGATAGTGCAGTTTTTCCAGGAATCCAAGGTGGACCATTAGAGCACGTGATTGGAGCGAAGGCGGTTGCGTTTGCAGAAGCAATTGATTCCAAATTCGAAGTTTATGCAAAACAAGTAAAGGCGAATGCGCAAGCTTTGGCAAAATCAATGGTAGATTTAGGTTTCGAAATCGTAAGTGGAGGAACGGATAACCACTTGATGTTAATCGATTTGAGAAACAAAAATGCGAACGGAAAAGAAACCGAAAAAGCTTTGGTAAAGGCCGATATCACTTGTAACAAAAATATGGTTCCTTTTGATGATAAATCGCCTTTCACAACTTCCGGAATTCGTCTTGGAACTGCTGCGATTACAACAAGAGGTTTGAAAGAAAACGATATGGAAACCATCGCAGGATTAATTTCTGAAGTGGTAGATGATATCAAAAATGAAAATGTTTTGGAAGCTGTAAAGAAAAAAGTCAATCAATTGATGGAAGGAAAAGCGCTTTTCAACTATTAATAGATAATATAATTGCTGATAAAAGAATGAGCTTTCGGGTTCATTCTTTTTTATTGAATCGAGATGGAAAAAAAGTCTTACACTTTTGAGGAAATTAAACAGAAACTGGTGAACTACTGCGTTTATCAAGACCGTTGTCATTCTGAGATAGAGCAGAAGATGAGAGATTTTTTATTGATTCCCGAAGCCAAAGATGAGATATTTCTTTATCTAATTAAAGAAAACTATCTGAATGAGGAGCGTTTTACCAGAAGTTATATCCGTGGAAAGTTCTATATCAAACATTGGGGAAGAACTAAAATCAGGATGAATCTCAAACAAAAAGGAATTACTGAAAAGTTGATTTCTAAATCGATGGATGAAATTGATGATAACGACTATGAAAAGACTATAAATAAAATTTACGAAGATTATTTTTCCAAACAAAAAGGATTGAAAGAATATCAGAAAAAGAACAAGGCTATCAAGCATTTGATGTCCAAAGGCTTCGAGTATGACGTGATTCTGGAAGTTATTAATAATGAATAAAATGTCATATTAAATTAAATTAATATGCTGAAAATGTGGAAGGATTTAAAATATTTCTTAAAAATTGATAAATAATTCTTAATTTCGTCGCAAATTAGATTAATTAAAATTCATGAAAAAGCTAATTGTTGTATACTCTTTATTGTTATTCGGATTAACAAGTGCACAATCTATTAAATATGGAGTTACGGGAAGCTTCCATAAAGGTTCTCTCGCAGGCATTCACGGCATTTCCAAAGGTGATTTTGGCGGTAGTGTGGGTTTGTTTGCTGATTTTTCGTTGGTGACAAATGATATTTATGATTCTGCTTGGCTATATTTTACGCCACAACTTGAAGTATTTACGATAGGTGAAAAAGGAGATTGGAATGAGGATGAAAAAGATTATCAAAAATATAGTAATGTTTATGTAGGTGTTCCTTTATATATAAAATATTATCTGAAAAGCCATGGTTATAAAGGTGATATATACATTATGGCAGGGCCAAAATTAGAATTTTTGGTAAGTGAAAAAACAGATGAGGGGAATGCTAGTAAAGAAGCATTGATTTCGGGTTATGATCCAAAGAAATTTGGTTTAGAACAAAAAATGGATAGGTTTAGCTATGGTCTTTCAGTTAAAGTGGGAGCAAAAGTCAACGAGAAGGTAGAAGCATTTATCAGATTCGATAGAGGTTTCGCTAAGATTTATCCAGATTACACTGCCGCAAGTACCTATAATAGATTCTTAGGAATTGGCGTTAGTTATTACTTAGGCGAAACTAATTAAACAATTACTATTTTTATTGCCACAATAATTTTTTCTTTTGTGGATTTGACATAATGAAAAACCACATATTTCTTTTAATTATATTTTTTTTGGTAGCATCTTGTAAACCCAAAGAAAATATGATTTACATGAGCAATCATAACTTTGAGCAGGAGACTGCACAAGCAAGATATACTGGCTTGAAAATAAAAGAAGGGGATGTTTTAGAAATCAATGTTTCAGCATTTGATGAGAATGCTGTAAAACCTTTCAATCTATCAACGATTACCTCAACTAATATTGTCGGAGATAACAGTTCTGCTGTAAGAGCAAATCAATATACCGTTTCAACAGAAGGATATATTAACTTTCCTGTACTGGGACGAGTATTTTGTTTGGGAATGACTAAACAACAGTTGAGTGATGACTTGCTACAAAGACTTCGAACTTACTTGACAGACCCAATGCTGGATATAAAATTAGTAAACTTAAACATTTCTGTTTTGGGAGAAGTAAAAAATCCAGGAGTTAAAACGTTTTTGACAGAACGCATCAATTTGTTTCAGGCTCTGGCCATGGCAGGCGATATGACCGAAGCAGGAGACAGAACTAAAGTTAAGCTTTTGCGCTACTCTGAGACCGCAAAAAAAGACTCAGTGATTGTACTCGATTTTTCAGAAGCCAGTATTGTGAATTCACCTTACTATTATCTGCAGCAAAATGATATTCTGTACATAGAACAGGATAGAAATAAGCAAATCTTGGCCAATACAACCAATCCTAATAGAGCTTTGTTATTACAGTTGCTGGCTGTTGTTGTTAGCGTAACTACGTTATTAATAGCATTTACAAAATAATAAAATGGAGTTATTAGATTCTAATGTGGGTTCTCATTCAAAGAAAATCAATTTTAAAAAAGAATTTTTTAAATTTCTGAGATTTTGGCCTTGGATATTATTGAGTGTTATTTTCTTTTACATAGCATCGTATTTTTATCTGAAATATACGCAACCACAATACCTGTCAAAAACAACATTGCTCTTTCAGCAAACCAATCCCAATAAAACGGCACTCAGCGATTTAAAGAATCTAGGTATGGGCATTAGTGATGACAGTGAGCTCCAGGGTGAGGCAGCTGTGATCGTTTCAAAACCGATTCTTCAGAAAGTGGTCAAAAGCTTAAATCTGGATGTTTCTTTTTTTGCCAAAGGTAAAATTAGAGAAATTGAACTATATAATCTAGCTCCTTACAAAGGATCTATTATCTCGGTGAAGAAAGACTTTGCAGGAACTTCCTATTTTATAGAACCTGTAGACAAAAATACATTCAGATTATCAGAAGGTCCTTTGAATGGCAAATCGAATTTTAAGTATGGAGAGATTATAGATTTATCCTGGGGAGCTGTAAAAATCGAAAGAAATCCGGAAGGTTATGAACCATATAAAAATTTCGTAGTCTTTAGCAATGCCAGTAATGTTGTAAAGCAGTTGGAAAGTGGAGTCGTGGCAAAGATACCTGCAGGTTTACTAATGGACCTGACTTTGACCGGAACCACACCTCAGAAGTCAGAGGATATACTGAATGAAATTACAAAACAGTACAATATTGATGGGATTAATGATAAAAATACCGAAGCAGAAAACACACAGAACTTTATTAATGAGCGCCTTGATTTGGTTACAAAAGATCTTGGAAGTGTAGAAACAGATAAGGAAAATTTTAAGAAGGCCAATGGCTTAACGGACTTGGATATACAGGCCAATGTAGCGGTGACAAGGTTAACAGGTAATGTTGAAAGTATATTCAATGAGTCTGCACAGCTGGAGGTTGTTAATGCGTTGTATGAAAAAGCAGTTTCTGGTAAAGAGCAGCTATTTCCTACCGGTTTAGGACTTAATGAAACAACCGAAGGGCTTCTGGGTCAATACAATGAGCTGCTCTTAACAAAAAAAAGAACCTTGAAGCAGGCCACTGATCTCAATCCAACGATCAAAAGCTATGATAAACAATTGAGCGATCTTTTGTTTTCGGTGAGAAGTAATCTACAGGAAGCGAGAGCACAATTGCAGAAAAAAATAGGACAGACCAATCAGGAAATCGGGCAGGATAAGTCGACCATTAATAAGTATCCCACTCAGGAAAAAGTTTTTAGAAACATAGAGCGCCAAAGAAATCTGAAAGAGTCAATTTACTTATATCTTTTGCAAAAGAGAGAAGAGAATGCAATCACTTTAGCCGTAACGGCTCCAAAAGCAAAAGTGGTTAATCCTGCCTATACAACTGGGGTTGTCCAGCCCAATTACAAACAGATCAGGATCGCTGCAATTGCTTTAGGATTATTATTACCATTAGTGGTGATTTTTGTCTTGAAAATTTTAGATACCAAGGTCAGAACAAAAGATGATATACAGTCTATTATTCCAGATTTACCAATCGTAGGAGAGATTCCCCATAATAACAGTATTCGTCCAATGATTCAGAACAATGACTTCACTATTTTTGCAGAATCATTTAGGATTTTAACATCAAACATCAAATTCATTCTTCGTTCAAAGCAGATTTATAAAGGAGGAGTGATTTTGATTTCTTCATCGGTGAAAGGAGAAGGTAAAACTACAATTTCGATTAATACAGCATTGAGTTTAGCGGGAAGTGCCAAGGTTTTATTGATTGGAGCAGATATTAGAAATCCTCAGCTCCACAAATATGTGAATTATAAAGACCATGGATTAACAGATTATCTGGTTTCAGAAAATGATGAGATAGACGATTACATCATAGCATCTCAATTAAATGACAGTTTAGATATTTTATTCAGTGGGACTAAAGCGCCAAACCCGAATGATTTGCTGGATATGAAAAAATTTGATGAGTTGATTGCTGGTTTAAGAGAAAGATACGATTATATATTGTTGGATTCTGCACCTATTATGCTGGTAAGTGATTCTTTGCATCTGATAGATGTTTCAGATTTGGTACTGTATACAATAAAATCAGATTTTACACAGAATGAGATGCTGGTATTTGCAGATGAGTTTAGGAAGGATAATAACATTGAGAACATGGTTTTTGTTTTGAATAATGTGAAACCCGAATATGCAAGATACGAGTATAAATATGGATATGGATATTACAGTGATGTGGTTCCAAAGTTTTCCTTTATTTCAAGATTTAAAAATAAGGGACAATGATTTTTATATCTGTAATTATTCCAGTTTATAATGCGGGGAAATATTTAGAAAAATGTTTGCAATCTGTCTTATCGCAGACATTGAGTAATATAGAGGTTATTTGCATTAACGATGATTCGACGGATGATATAAATATGTTCAACCACAAATTTTTCGAATGTCTTTAAGGAAATCTGCTTATGTCAGTGTATTGTGGACGTCATTACAACAGTTTGCTAATCAAGGTGTTAATTTTGTTGTGGGTGTGGTTTTAGCTAGAATATTATCACCATCAGAGTTCGGTCTTTTAGCAATGATTTATATTTTTATAGGGATTTCAAACGTATTGATAAACAGTGGACTTAGCTCATCTTTAATAAGAACAAAAGATGCAGATGATGAAGATTTTTCAACCGTTTTCTTTTTCAATCTAGCTATGAGTATCTTTTTTTATGTTCTTATTTTTTTAGTAGCACCTTTGATTGCAGACTTTTATTCGCAACCTGCTTTAGTGCATATTATAAGATTGTATTGTTTAACTTTCATCATTGGAGCCATTACAACTGTGCAGGCAGTGCAATTACAAAAACAACTTAACTTTAAGATCGAAACGATAGCCTCAATTAGTTCTAATGTTGTAGCAGGGATCACTGGAATAACTTTAGCTTATCAACATTTTGGTGTAATGACTCTGGTATGGATGGCTTTAATTAGTGGTTTTACAAAATCTTTTATTTTTTGGTGGAAATCGGATTGGAGACCTTCTTTTGTTTTTAGTAAAAAGAAGTTTAAGTTTCACTTTAGATTCGGTGTAAATCTAACATTCACCAGTATTTTAGATGTAATTTTCGAAAATATATATAATATTTATATAGGAAAGTTTTATAGCCCCTTACAATTAGGTCTTTATAATAGAGCGGATTCTTTAAAACAATTACCAGTCAGTAATGTTTTAGGAGTTCTTGGTAAAATTACTTATCCATTATTTTCGCAATTTTCTGATGATAACGAGAAATTGAAAATCGCATATAAAGAGGTGATGATAACAATATGCTTTTTCATAACACCGGTTCTGATCATATCGGGAGTTTTAGGTAAACCATTGATAGTTTCACTATTCTCCGAGAAATGGATAGATTCTGTACCATACTTTCAAATATTATGCATCGTCGGAGTTTTTTATCCTTTACGAGTTTATAACACTAATATTTTTCTTGTTAAAGGGCGTAGTGATCTTTTTTTTAAGTTGGAGATCGTAAAAAAAGTAATCTTTATTCTAATATTTATAGTATCATTTAAATTCGGAATATACGGACTGTTATGGGGGCAAGTCTTTTATAATGTAATAAGCTATGTCATTGAATCTGTTTTTGCAGGAAAATTTATAAACTATACTTTTTTTGAACAGTTTAAGGCTATCCTACCAGTATTTTTAATAGGTATATCTTCGGGTTTAGTAACTCTTCTTTTTATTAATGTGCTGTCTTTTAATGGCAATATTTTAAATTTGATTTTGGGTGGACTGGTCGGTTGTTGTTCATTCTTAGTCTTTGTCAAAATTTTAAAAATACAGATTCCCAGAGTTTTAGTAGATCTTCTCAAATTTAAGAACAATGAATAAAATTACTATTGTAATTCCCTATTTCAAGCTAGATTTTTTCGAAGCTACACTTCTATCGTTGTCAGCTCAGGATAATGACCAATTTTCAGTTTTTATCGGCAATGATAACAGCCCGCAAGATCCTTCTTCTTTGATTCGCAAATTTGAGTCTAAGCTCGACTTGAAATACTTTTGTTTTACAGACAACCTTGGAGGCACATCATTGGTAGATCATTGGAAACGTTGTCTGAAATATGTGGATACAGATTGGTTTATGATTTTAGGAGACGATGATATGCTAAGTCCTAATGCTATTTCGGAATTTTATTCTAATCTGGAAAATAAATTAGTATCAAAAGTTTTTAGATTTTCAACTCAAATCATTGATGAGTTTGAAAATCGATCAAAGATTCATAGTTATTCGGATTCATTAGTGAGTTCTGAATTTATTTATAAAAAAACAAAGAATGAAGTAAGGAGTAGTTTGAGTGAGTATATTTTTCAAACAAGCGATTTTAAAAATTTTGGAATAAAGAGTTATCCAAAAGCTTTTTATTCAGATGATATGATGGTATTGTTATATTCAAATTTCGGAAAAATAACAAATATTTCAAATGCAACTGCTTTTATTCGTATAACAAATAAAAGCCTTTCTGGAAATACAGAAAATAAAAAAAGCATAGAGTTAGCTGGCTTTCAATTTTATTTTGAATTGGTGGTTAGATACTCATCTTATTTCAATGTGCAACAATTATCCTTATTTTTAAATAAAATAATGAAGGGTGTTCTACAAAAGAAAATTAAGCTTTCCGTATATGAATTTTTTTTATTGTGTATAAAAAAAATTGGTTTTTGGAGAACATTAAGAAAAATAATTACTTATGTTAAGCTGTATTTTGTAATGAAATAGTACGTGTAAGAAATTTTTTTTTCCTAATTAATATGCATTTGAGAGATACCAAAAATCACATCTACATCAATTGGCGTTTTGCCACAGGATATGAAAGTTGATTTATTGCTTCTTGAAAGAAAAGGCATTTTACTAGATGAATTTCCTAAAAGTACCAATTTTATTTAAACACTAAAATGTAATCCAAATTTCTCTTTAAAGAGCTACATCATACAAAACCGCATGTTAATAACTATCATCATACCAATTTATAATTCTGAGAAATATTTGGAAGAATGTTTAAATAGTATAATCAATCAGAACTACAAAGAACTTGAAATTATACTCATAAATGATGGCTCCACGGATAAAAGTAAAAATATAGCTGAATCTTTTGTCTTAAGAGACAATAGAGTTAGACTTTTGAATAAAGAAAATGGTGGACAAGCTTCTGCAAGGAATTTGGGTCTCGATAATGCTACGGGTGATTACATTGCATTTGTAGATTCTGATGATACAATTTCATTCGATGTATTCTCGACAAATATTGTTTTTTTTGAAAAAGATCAATCGCTTGATGTCATACAATTTCCTGTTTTTTATAATTATGGAAGTCCATCAGAAAAGTTAAGGCAACAGAATGCCAGTTTAATTTCAGATAAAGATGAACTGCTTGATAAATGGATAGTTAAAAACAAAATTTCTTGGCTTGTTTGTGATAAATTATTCAAGAAAAATATTTTTGATGAATTGAGATTTCCTACGGGAATGATATATGAAGATAATTTTTTAATAATTGAAGCATTAATGAAGATAAATAAAATTTATATTTCTGACTCTGGAGTATATTATTATTATTTGAGAAATGATTCAACAACAAATTCCAAGTATTCGTTAAAAAAAGATCTAGACACTCAAAAAGTAAATTTATTTGCATTACAAACTTTGTCGAAAATGCAAGTTTCTCAAAATCTCAAAATCATTTTTATAGCTAAAATTTTTAATATTTATCAATCTATAAATTATAATTTTAATAAATATTTAATTTTAGATGAATTATTTCTATCAGAATTTCGCAAAATAACAATCTTAGACTTGATTAAATCTAGTTTGTCTAAGGTTCAAATGATTAAATTGATACTTGTTAAAATATTCGGAATCAAATTCTATCTTAAGCTCCTATGAATATAATATACTGTGTAGGAAATTTAGCAAAACCAGGAGGTGCCGAAAGAGTTTTAGTGAATAAGGCAAATTATTTGTCAAATATACCAGACTATAAAGTGACCATATTAGTGGCCAATCAAGATTCCAAAGCCTTTGCATACAGCATAGATCAAAATGTGAGTGTTTTAGATATGCGGATTAATGATGGTCAGCACTTTTTTTTCAGTATTCCGGTACTAGGTTTTTTTTATAAAATCAAAAAATTGGGAAAAAAATATCAGAAGGTCATTGATGAAATAAATCCCGATATTATAATCAATATAGAAAGAGGTTTTGAAGATTTTATATTACCTGATTTAAATCCTGCAAGGATTGTTATCCGGGAATCCCATTCTTCACTCCAAGCGGTAAAGTTGATTAGTTCGGGGAAATTTGATTTAAAAAAGAAATTTTTCGCAGAGATGTACAACAGACAATTGAAAAAATATAATCAGGTAGTTTTACTGACTGAAGAGGATAGATTGGAAAGGAATTATAAAAACGGAAAGATAGTTATTCCAAATGTCATTGCTCCTTTTAATTCTAAAGCTGATTATGATGTTACTTCCAAAAGAGTAATTTCAGTTGGCAGATTGGATACATTCAAAAATTTTGGAGATCAAATTCTAGTTTGGAAAGAAGTAAAAAATATATTTCCTGATTGGACATTGCATATTTATGGAGAAGGATCAGAAAAACCAATGTTGCAAAAGATGATAGGGGATTTGGGACTTCAGAACAATGTATTTCTTGAAGGTAGAACAAATGAAGTCGAGATGGTCCTGAAAAGTGGCGCATTCTTTTTATTTACTTCCATAGCAGAAGGATTTGGAATGGTACTGGTAGAAGCCATGCAAATGGGATTGCCCGTTATCTCATACGACTGTCCTTGTGGTCCGAAAGACATTATATCTGATGGAGATGATGGCTATTTGATTCCTTTACTTAATAGACAGCTACTGGAAACAAAAATTCTAAGCTTGATAAGAAATGAAGATTTGAGAGTAGCAATGAGCAAGAAGGCGGTAGAGAAAAGTAAACAATTCAGTGAGGAAGCGATTATGCCAAAATGGATAGAATTATTTAATAGTTTAAAAAATGCTTGAACCAATTGTATCGGTAATTATACCTGTTTATAATGCTGAAAAATATATCGCTAGAGCAATTGAAAGCATCCAAGCGCAATCCGTTGAAGGATGGGAACTATTATTAGTAAATGATGGTTCTACGGATAAGTCTCTTGAAATAATGAATAGGTATGCTGCTTTAGACAGTCGCCTTAAGATATACAATCAGCCCAATGCTGGACCCTCTTTAGCGCGAAATTTAGGTATTGCCAATGCAAGGTCTAAATATATGACATTCATTGATGCTGATGATCTAGCACGGCCCTTTTATCTAAAAAGCTTAATAGATGTTGCTGAAAAAGAATCTGGTGCAGAAATGGTTTGCGCTGGTTATTATGAACAGAGTATTTATAACAGAGTAGGTTTGCCACTTCATGATTTTGAAAAACTCAGACCAATAAATGTGATGTCGAATGAGGCGTTTGTAGAAAACTTGTTCAATGGATTGACGGGTGTATTGTGGGCAAAACTCTTTTTCACAGAAATTATTCATAAAAATATGCTTTTTCTTCCCTTAGAATTAAAATTATCTGAAGATCTGGTGTTTGTAGCAGAATATGTGAAATGTATTTCAAAAATAGCGATTTGTTATGATTATATATATCTTTACAACCGCTTAGATGAAGGTGGACTGAGCAGAAGGTTTGACCAATCCCATTTGGATAGTTTTTTGCGGTTTAATGACTTGATTTCAAGAGCATTTATTGGAAATGAGAAAGTTGCTCAAAAACTAAAGTTAAGAACAGCACGACATTTACTCAAAACACTGAAGGACCAGAATACGTCCATAAAAAATCTAAAATATTTTCATCAACTGATTTTAAATAAAATGGGTAAACAAGCATTGTCGGATATATCTGGTTTTTATGACAGAATTTACATTTTTCTACAGAATTCTGGTATGTACAGTTTGGCTTATTTACAAGAGAGGGTTTATCAATTTTTAAAGGATATCAAGCATGCGTAAGAAGATTTTAGTAGACATCTATTTAGCCTTTAATATTGGCGACGATATGTTTTTAGATCATTTAGCAAATAGGTATCCTTATGTAGATTTTGTGCCTTTTCATCCGGGAAACAATTATGATAAATTTTTTTCACAATATAAAAATGTTTCAAAATTTCCCTATTCCTTATTTGATAAAATTAAATCTAAACTATTTAAAAATAAGTTAGAAGACTATGACTGGATGAGTCATGATTTTGATGGACTGCTTTTTTTGGGCGGTGGTATTTTTAGAGAAGAAAGTTATTGGCCAGAGGTCTATAAATATAGAAATTCAGTTTGCGAGGCTTTTATTACAAAAGGTAAAAAGGTTTGGTTTATGGGTTGTAGTTTTGGTCCTTTTTTTACATCAGAGTATAGAACAAAATACTCTGAACTGTTCCGTAAGATTACTTGGATTAATTTCAGAGATCAATATTCTTACAGTCTATTTCCAGAATTACCGAATGTTGGATATCATCCTGATATATTGTGGGATTTTGATTTACCAAAAATTGAAAGGAAAAATAATATTTTGGGAATATCGGTTATAAATCCACAGCATAAAGAAGGTAAATCAAATACATATGATAATTATCTGAGCTCCACCATTGCTTTGTGTGAAAAATTTAGCGCCCGAGATTTCAAGGTTAAGCTTTTTTCATTCTGTGAAACTGAAGGGGATCTGCAGATAGCTAAAGAGATAAAATCATATGTTCCAGAGGTAGACATTGTTAGCTACAGTGGAAATGTTTTAGAATTTCTAAAAGAATTCGGTAAATGTTCCCAGATTGTCGCTGGCAGGTTTCATGCTAATATTATTGCAATAAAGTATGGAATTCCATTACTTCCTATTAGTTACGGGACAAAAACTGATAGTCTTCTTGATGACCTTAATTATGATGGACTTAGGATTAATCTTGACAACATCATTGATTTAGAAAATGGAGAATTTTCTCTCTTTTCTCATGAAATAGTAGAAGATATGAAAAAACGTGCTGGAAGCCACCTAGTATTTGTAGAGTAGTTATTGAGTTAAGGCAATTTTTAAAATAATGATTTCAATCAAAACATCCAGCCACCTCAAAGCTATAGCAATCATGATGATGCTTTGTCTTCATCTTTTTAACAAAGATTACAAAGAATTGTTCCAGCCTTTGATTTTTATAGGACACCAGCCTCTCACATATTACATATCATTGTTCTGTGATGCTTGTGTACCTGTTTTTGCATTCGTGAGTGGATATGGTCTATATTTCAAATACAGATCACACCAATTAAACTACATTAAAGATAACCAATCAAGACTTAAAAGATTATATATAAATTACTGGATCATTATTTTGATTTTTCCAGTAATATTAGGCTATGTCTTAAATAAGGAAAATTTCCCTGGATCATTGGGTAGATTTCTTCTTAATTGGATGGCAATAAATCCCTCATATAATGGTGCATGGTGGTTTTTCACGACCTACGTTTTATTCGTATTAACATCAGCCTTTTGTTTTAAAGTAATGGAAAGATTTAATCCTTTTATTCTATTTGCACTATTGTTACTCTCATACTTGATAGCATTCTATTTCCGTATATACAAAACAAACATTTTTACAAATGAAATACTGAAATGGTTCCACAGACAATCTGCCTTGTATTTTTGTACCTTATTTCAGTTTATGCTAGGAGCTATGGCACTTCGTTATAATTGGAATGGATATATAAGCGGCTTGTTTTCTAAAACAAACTATAATAATTTTTTGGCTGGGATGATAATAATCTTCGGCATTGTAGGTCATGCCTTGGTTCCCAATTTTATCATCGCACCATTGACGGGGTTGCTGTTTATTTTTTCTTTTGTTCAGTTCAGGATTGGAAAATGGGGCACTGCTGTATTGGATTTTTTAGCAGTCCACGCCACCAATATCTGGTTGGTGCATATGTTTTTTTATATGATATTTTTTCCAAAGTTTATCTATGCATTTAAGTATCCGATATTTATATTTGTTGTTTTGGTTACGTTCTGCGTGGCTAGTTCATATTTAATCCTATTCATCGAAAAACAAATTCTGAAACGTATTTTATGAAGTTACTATATATTACCAATGGGATCAATGGGGCAGGAGGCTTAGAAAGAGTGCTGTCAATAAAGGCCTCATTACTGACTGATCATTTTGGATACGAGGTATACATTCTCGTTTTAAATGACGCGAATACAAATTGTTTTTATAATTTTAGTGACAAGATTAATATGCTGTCGATAGAAGTTTTTGGAAATCCTTTCAACTACTGGCAGAATTATAAAAATGGTATTAAAAAAGTTGTGAACGAGATTCAGCCAGACGTAATTTCAGTTTGTGATGATGGACTTAAAGCTTTTTTTATGCCACAAATTTTAGCTAAAAGAAAAGCAGTAATATATGAAAGACATGTGTCCAAATTGATTGAAGCTAATAATAGAGATAACCTCATCAAGAGGACGGCCATTAGGTTAAAATGGTGGCTGATGGAGAAAAAAGCTAAAAACTTCGACAGATTTATATTGCTAACAGAAGGTAACAAAAAAGAATGGCCAAGTCTCAATAATAAAATAGTAATAGAAAATCCAGTTTCTTTTTATCCGGAAACCTCATCTTCATTAGATCAGAAAATTGTTATCAGTGTAGGAAAGATTTCGTACCAAAAGGGTCAGGACCTCCTTATAAAAGCTTGGAACATTGTTCACGATAAGTTTCCGGACTGGGAACTTCACCTTTATGGAAAAGAGAATTTGCAGATGTTAGATACTTCTAACCTTCAAAATAATGTTAGGTTTTTTACACCTGAGAAAAATATTGAGGAAAAATACTTGAATAGTTCCTTGTATGTAATGTCATCAAGATACGAAGGATTTGGAATGGTTTTGATAGAGGCAATGGCTTGCGGTGTGCCGTGCGTTAGTTTCGATTGCGATTATGGACCGTCAGATATTATTTGTGATGGTATAGATGGATTACTTGCTAAAAAAGAAGATGCCGAAAATTTGGCGAATAAAATATTACAGTTAATAGAAAATAGCGAAAGTCGCAAAAATATGGGCCATCAAGCAAAGTTAGCTGTCACAAGATATTTGCCCGAGTCGATTGTGCAGAAGTGGGATAATTTGTTCAAACAATTAGTGACAGAAGTATGAATGTAACGAAAAAAAAAATTATTATAGTATCGCACAATATGCGAATCGGTGGGGTAGAAAGAAGCTTGCTAGGTCTGTTGAACAGTTTGGATTATGACAACTTACAGGTTGATCTTTTTCTGTTCTATCATGATGGCGAATTTATTTCTTTAATTCCAAAAGAAGTCAATGTATTGCCACAGATATACAAATACAGCACATTGCTGCGCCCTGCAACTGAAGTGATAAAGATGGGTTACGCAGATGTCTTATTTCATAAATGGCGTGCTAAAAGAAAGGCTGACAGATTCTGCCAAGCCAATAATATTGGAACCAATAATCTGGTGGTAAGTACTTACCTGCAAAAAGAGGTGGCAAAATGTCTTCCTCAAATAAATGATAAAGTGTATGATTTAGCTATCAGTTTTCTGACGCCTCATTTCATTGTTTCACAAAAAGTAAAGGCACACAAAACCATTGCATGGATTCATACAGACTATTCTTTTTTTGAAGTAGATACTAAAGTGGAAACAGCTATGTGGAATGACTATGATTACATTGCTTCCATTTCGGATGAAGCTGCAAATGCCTTTCTGGAAAAATTTCCGAGTCTTACAAATAAAGTGGTGGTGATAGAAAATATTTTGGCATCAGCATTCGTAAAAGAACAAGCAGATGAAAAAATCGAAGATTCACATTTCGTATGGGACATTGATACTACAACTCTCTGTTCTGTCGGCCGTTTTACTGACGCCAAGAATTTTGATAACATCCCAGAAATTACAAAATTATTGAAAGGATCAGATTGTAAAATAAAATGGTTTCTCATTGGTTATGGAGGTGACGAGCAGTTAGTTCGTAAGAAGATTAAAGAGAATGGTGTGGAAGAAGATGTTATTATTCTCGGCAAAAAAGATAATCCATATCCTTATATGATGGCGTGCAATATTTATGTCCAGCCTTCCCGCTATGAAGGCAAAGCAGTAGCCGTCCGGGAGGCTCAGATTCTTGGTAAACCCGTCTTGATAACAGCATTCCCAACATCTAAGAGTCAACTGACGGACGGAGTAGATGGAATAATTGTCGGTATGGATAATCAATCTTGTGCAGAGGGCATTAAGAATCTCATTAACGATAAAAACTTGCAGGAAGAATTGATACTAAACTGCCAGAATAGGGATTATGGGAATCGAAGCGAAATTGATAAATTGATGAACCTTATCTAAATAAATTATGTTCGACTGGATTCCTATAGAGTACTATACAGCCATCTATCATCACGTTCTTTTCGTCGTAGCAGTGTTGATATTGCTCCATGCTGCCGTTTACAATATACAGGATCGCAGTAGTATGTTATTTTTTCAGATTCTTGGATATATATTATTACCAAGCATTATTTTATACATAGGATTAAGACAAATTAGTGGAGTGTTTTTTGGTGATACAGGAAATTATGCGGTAACCTATGCCGTTTTTGCTAAAAATCCTAACGTGACGATAGAAAAGGATTATTTATTTAATTATCTTCAGAAATGGTGTGCACCTTTTATGGATATTCAATATTTTTTTACCCTGATAGCATTACTGTATATTATTCCTTGTTATATGTTCAGTAGGAAATACTTTGGTAAATATTGGTTTTTTGCTTTTTTCCTTTTCATTGGCTCCTTTTCGTTCTGGCCTTATGGCGTTAACGGAATAAGAAATGGTGTGGCAACATCCATATTCATTTTAGCTTTGGTTTTTTACGACAAAAAAATATTATGCTATACAATATTACTAATATCTTACGGATTTCATAATTCTTTAGCCATTCCAATCGGCGCATTTATCGTGTCCGATTTGTATAAGAATCCTAAATTTTATTTATACTTCTGGCTAGCGGCCATTCCGCTCTCTTTGATTGCAGGATCGCAGTTACAAGCACTTTTCGGCAACTTATTTAGTAGTGATGATAGATCTGTAAATTATCTTACGAAAGGTAATGTTAACAATGATAATTTCACTTCAACTGGATTTCGCTGGGATTTTGTCATATATAGCGCTTCCGCAGTGTCAGCCGGATATTATTATATATTGAAGAGAAAGATTAAAGATAATTTTTATGTTCATTTGTTCGGTACCTTTGTAATTGCCAATGCTTTTTGGATCTTGGTCATCAAGGCTAACTTTAGCAACAGGTTTGCGTACTTGTCCTGGTTTCTGATGGCTCCGGTTATCATATATCCTCTTTTACGCTATAAAATTGTCAATGACCAATACAAGTGGTTGGGTATTGTAAGCATGGTATATTATCTTTTTACTTATATAATGTTTTTAAAATGAGTTCAAAAAAAATATTTATATCTAATAGATTTTCTGTAGGAAGTAAATTTATCTTAGTCATTTCAGGCAGACTTTTATTATGAATATGCCGACTTATAAAAAAGGTTTTTGTGTCATAAATAGAATCAACTTGTAGAGCGATTTTAACGAGACAGACCAAAATAAAAAATCTATTACGACTTGTTTGATATTATTAGGATGGAAATATTTTGAAATCACAAAGATAATCTTTTTTAAGCAATTATATTACAAATGGCTTTTGAATGAATAGCGACATTTTATTAAATATTTGCCATAAATCCGTAATAAAATTGTTACATTGAAAAGTAATTCCTCAATTAAACGTAGAATAGAAAAGTATAAAATTATTTGAATTATAAAAAAGTTCAACTGCTGTAATTGAACATATAAATAGGAAAAAAAGAAGCCATACAAACCTTATCAAATGAATAATATAAATCTGAGTTTTATCATACCAGTTTACAATGTTGAAAAATTCGTGTCAAAAGCAATCTTGTCTATCATTAATAATGATTGGCAGAATTATATTTATGAAATAGTTCTTGTTGATGATGAATCGCCTGATAATAGTGTTGACATTATAAATGCATTAATAGCCCAACATCCAAATCATAATATCAAACTGATAAGCCAAATAAACAAAGGTTTGGGCGGTGCAAGGAATACGGGATTATTGTATTCTAAAGGAGAATATGTTTTTTTTTTAGATTCCGATGATTATCTCGTCGGAAATATTTTTCCCGAATTTATAAATTATATGACAAATAATAACCTTGAATTGCTGGAGTTTGCGGCATTAAAGGTTGATGAGAATGATACAGTTTTAGATAAAATATTTTTAAATGATTCTGATGGTAAAATTCTTTCTGGAGAACAATATATTAGTCAAATCACGTTTACAAATTCTGTCTGCAATAAGATTTATAAGAGACAATTACTAATTGATTACGGAATTAATTTTATTGAGAGAGTATATATAGAAGATGCTCCATTTAATACAGAAGTATTTTCAAAGATATCTAAGGTTGCAGCATTAAATAAAATTGGCGTTGCATACCTTCAGAATCCAGAATCAATAACCAGAACAGAAAGATCAGGTAAACGGTTAGTGAAATTTATTAATGATTCAATAATTATTATAAAAAGAATCAGGACTTTAGAAGGACAATATATTTCAAAAGCAGGTAAAGAAAAAGTTAGGGACAAAGCTGCCTTTCTAACAGCAAATACACTTTGGATGCTAGTCTTTGGCAAGGGGATAAAGGTGTCGGATAAAAAAGATATGCTTATAAATATTAGAAAGGAAGCGCTTTTTCCATATTTTCATACTACTGGTTCAATACCAAGAGATATTTTTCTTTTTATTCTAAATATTCTTGGAAGTCTGAGAATTATCTGAATTTCATTTTAGCTTCATAAAAAAGAGAACAAAGCCAAAGCAAAGGATTATAATAGCTGTAAAGAGAATGACATTTAAACTAAAATGATTGTAGGCTAAATGTCATTCAATGATTCAACGTGATGATTTAACTGTCAGAAAACCAGCCCAAACTTATTACTAATCATCCAAACGCCTCCCAAACGCCAGCAAAATAAGCTCCACATAAAGAATGGATTTTAGAAAGTAGATGCTGCCCTCTAGTTTCAGATACGTCAGATGCTTTTTATTGCGATAATTGCGCATCGTTCAAACGCTGATGCCCAACACACCTGCAACGAATTCCTCTTGCAGGACATGATCCTTGTCAAAAGGAAGTTCCAAGACCCTCATCAGGTCATCATTTTTGGAGCTCAAGATACCATTCCAGTATTTGACCCTCACTGTAGTTTGAAAATTTTTTCGTCATTTGTTTTTTGTAAAATTAAAAATTCTAATTCGATAAAAAATCCGGTTTTCCGTAAATTCAGACAGTTAATCCATCTCATTTACAAAACGCCAACCACACGTCGAGCCAAAATATGTACGAAATGTTGCAATCCATGAACAACCTCAAATAAAATTAAGGAAGATCAAAGATTTTCTAATCCTATAGAAACCCTATAGAAAAGTATAACAAAGCCTATACAATCCTAGCCGTAGCCTATAGAAAACCTATATAAGCATAAAACAATTCAACAGTTCTTATAATAAAAAAGAAAATATCGGAAAATAAAGGAAAACCAAAACGGAGTTTCGGATCAGATTTCGAATTTTGAATCAATAACCCAAAAAAAATAACAATGGGAAAATTAAATGATTCTTTATTGTCAGGATCCAGCGGTCAAACAGGCCGTTTAGTGGTAGCTAATATTGCTGGAACAGAAATTTTTGAGAGTACGGCCTAAAAAGAGAACCTCAGAACCTTCCCCCCAAGAAGTTGCTGATACAAGACAGAATGAAGCTTTGCTATGCATTCATACTGCCTTATAAAGGCTATGTGTCGCTGTATTTCGGCACGAAACAAGGGATGAAATCTTGTTATAGCCAGACGATTACCAATCTTTTAAATGCGTTTAAACTCGATTTTACGCTGTTCACCATCACGCCGGATTACTCGCAAATTCAATTTTCGAGAGGCAATTTACTGGCACCTGTTCCCACAGGACTACAATCAGCAAATGCAAGAAAATTCGAGGTAGAATGGTACAATAACTCTTCGGGAGATTTCGATAGAGAAGGCGATCAATTGCAGCTGTTGTATTTGGCAGCAGGCGAAAACAATCCGGTTTTTATTAAGAATATGGGAGAAAGAGCAGATACATCTCTAACAGTCAACGTCCCTCCCAATTTACAGTGAAAGACCATTCACGTATGGATCGCGTTTCGCTCATAGGATATGACCGAAGTGTCATTATCCAGCTATTTGGGAAGTGTAGCGGTATTTTAAAATCTGATAATTGTAGAAACATCCACGACAATTGTAGGTGTTTTTTTATTTAATTAAAAAAAAGGAACGATGTTTTAGATATAAGCTAATAGAAATTACATTAAATTCGGGTTGAGCCTATGTGGGATGCTGGGATAAGTGATAACCACTTTAAAACAATTCAAAAACAATATCTTTGAGCTTTATTTAATGGATTATGAAAAAACTTTTCCGGATTTCTACGGTTCCGATGTCACTCAATATTCTGCTGAAAGGACAGCTGAGATTTCTTGACCAGCATTTTGATGTCACCGCAATTTCCGGGTCAGGTCAGGATCTCGATGAAGTACAGGAAAGAGAAGGGGTTAAAGTGCATTCCATTCAAATCCAACGACAGATTTCTCCTGTCAAAGATTTAGTGTCATTAGTCAAGCTTTATCATTATTTCCGCAAAGAAAAACCGGATATTATTCATTCTATTACGCCAAAAGCAGGCTTACTCTCTATGATGGCTGGAAAATTGGCGGGCGTACCCGTCAGGATTCACACTTTTACAGGATTGGTATTTCCTTATAAAGAAGGTCTCTTCCAAAAAATTCTTATTATGATGGATAAAGTGCTTTGCAGTTGTGCCACTAATATCTACCCCGAAGGCAAAGGTGTAAAAGATGATCTCAAAAAGTTTAAAATAACAGACAAGCCTTTAACAATTATTGGAAATGGAAATGTAAATGGTATAGACCTCAGCCATTTTGATCCAAAATTATATTTAGAAGATGAGAAATCAAAACTGAAAAAAGATTTGAATATTTCCAATGATGATTTTGTCTTCGTCTTTGTAGGCAGATTGGTCAAAGATAAAGGAATCAATGAACTGATCTCGGCTTTTAAAAAGCTGAGTGCCCAAAATGTAAAACTTCTATTAGTCGGTCCATACGAATCTGATTTAGATCCTTTAGAAGAGTCTACATTGTCTGAAATCAATCATAACAAAAATATTATCACAGTAGGCTTTCAGAAAGATGTTAGACCATATTTTGCGATTAGCGATGCACTGGTATTCCCAAGTTATCGAGAAGGATTTCCGAATGTTGTGTTGCAGTCTTTAGCAATGGGTTTACCGGCCATAGTATCTGATATAAATGGATGTAACGAGATTATTACAAATCAGGAAAACGGAGTTATCGTTCCGCCCAAAAGTGAAAGTTCTATTTTAGAAGCCATTCTTTTATTATTAGATCAAACACTTTATGATAAACTTCAGCCAAATGCGAGAATGAGTGTTATGAAATATAGACAAGAGCATATTTGGGAATTATTAAAGGAAAATTATGAGCAGCTTTTAATTTCTAAAAATTTAACTTTTTAATTGATTTTGCGGTTTTATTAAATTAACGTATTGTTTATATCGGTATTTTTTTCGTTTAATTTTTTAATGATTTTTTAAAGAGATTATAATAAAAAAATAATTCTATAGATTTATTGAATTAAATAATCAAATCAAAGCCAATCTGAATAAGATTGGCTTTTTCATTTTAGGAATATTAGTGAAATAATTTTTCATTTTTCACAATCATTTTTATTCTCATATCAACCTCAAAATCTAATTTTCATAAGATATTATTGTTAATGGCACAGCCTTTGTAAAAAATAGAAAATATAATTATAAAACAAAAAATTAACGATATGAAAAAATTATTATTAGGAGCATTTGTGGTTGGAGCAGGATTATTATCGACAGCTAATGCACAGATACAAGAAGGGAACTGGATGGTCGGAAGCAGCTTGGTGACAAGTAATTTTGGTCTGAATACCGGTGCTGGTTACGATTTCTCTATTCAGCCAAAAGCAGCTTATTTTATTAAGGATAACGTAGCGCTTGGGGGTTATGTGAATTTAGGATTTGCAAAACCTGGTAAAGGAGAAGCAACACAATTCAATTATGCAGTTGGCGCTTTAGGAAGGTATTTCTTATCTCCAAATGAACAAGGCGTTGATAATTTATTGAATCACGGACGATGGTTCTTCGAAGGTAACGTAGGAATCGGAGGAACTTCTGTAGAAAACGGAATTTCGACTAATGGTCTTGACTTCGGAGTTGGACCTGGTTATTCTTATTTTATCACACCAAATATTGGAGTAGAAGGATTGGTAAAATACAATGGAGTAACCGGATTTGGTAATGAAGGTTTGACTTCTAAAATTACTTTTAACGTAGGTTTCAGTATTTATTTACCTTCAGGACAGGCAAAAAGACTTGCTAACGAAGCGAAATAAAGTTATATTACCTTTAAAATATATTAAACCGACACTTGTCGGTTTTTTGTCTTAAATTATATCTCAATATGGAATATTTTCACACCGTTTACGCTGTTTTACAAAGATGGTACATCAGTCTTGCAGAACTTACACCCAGATTAATTGTCGGAATTCTGGTCTTCCTATTTTTCCTGATGACCAGTACTTATCTGAGTAAATGGTCTGTCAAATTATTTCACAAATTATTCCCTAAAACCAAAGGTGATTCTGTCGTAACATTAATCACGGTTTTCAGATTTCTGATTATCTTGATGGGAACTTTTATTGCATTAGAAATAATGGGATTCAGTGGTTTCTTTATGAAATTTTTAGGAAGTTTAGGGGTTGCCGGTGTTATTGCTGGTGTCGCGCTTAAAGATTTGGTGTCGAGCATATTCTCCGGAATGCTGGTTAGTGTTGATAAGGCTTTTAAAATTGGAGATTATGTAACGATTGGAGGTAATTCTGGAACCGTTCAGGATATTGGATTATTGACCACAAAACTGATTACCGATGATGGTAAAAAGGTTTATATCCCAAATCAAGTAATTTTTAATACGCCTTTTTTTAATATCACAGCATCACCACAACGCAGAATTATTTTCAATTTGGAAATTCCTGTTGGTGAAGATATTGACAAAGCAAAAAATGTGATTTTAGATACAATCAAGACATTGGAACACGTTGATAAAATTGATACGTCGGACGTTCTTTTAACTGATGTTAAACAAGGTGTATTTACATTACAGGTTAAGTTCTGGTTAGAAATTGGAAGGGATTTTGGAAAATTAAAAAGCATTGCAATTATCAAAATCAATGGAAGTTTAATGAAAGCGGGTGTAAATCTTGTCACGCCAACCAGCATCAATATTACCAATGTAGACCAACATCCACAAGAAAATAAAGAAAACGATTTAAATTAATTTTTAATTATAAATTTTACAAAAAAGAAACCCGACTCATTGCTGAATCGGGTTTTCTATTTATTTTAAAATCTCAGTTTAAGCTAAAACTTCTTTTACTTTGTTTGCCGCTTCTTCCAAAGTGATTGCAGAATGGATTGGCAATCCAGCTTCGTCAATCAGTTTTTTAGCTTCTACAGCGTTGGTTCCTTGTAATCTTACGATCAATGGAACTGGAAGGCTTCCCATCGCGTGGTAAGCATCTACAACACCTTGGGCAACTCTGTCGCATCTCACGATTCCTCCAAAGATGTTGATAAGGATTGCTTTTACGTTCGGGTCTCTCAAGATAATTCCGAAAGCCGTCTGAACTCTTTGTGCATCAGCAGTTCCACCCACGTCTAGGAAGTTTGCAGGATTTCCGCCAGATAATTTGATGATGTCCATAGTTGCCATCGCAAGACCGGCTCCGTTTACCATACAAGCAACGTTTCCGTCCAACTTCACGAAGTTAAGACCAGCTTCACCAGCTTCAACATCCAATGGATCTTCTTCTCTTGTGTCTCTCAACTCAGCAAGGTCTTTGTGACGGAACAATGAGTTACCATCCAAAGTTACTTTAGCATCTACAGCGATAATTTTGTTATCAGAAGTTTTCAAAACCGGGTTGATTTCGAAAAGAGATGCGTCAATTCCTACGTAAGCGTTATATAATGAAGTGATGAATTTTGTAAATTCTTTGAAAGCGTTCCCTTCCAATCCAAGACCGAAAGCAATTTTTCTAGCCTGAAAACCTTGTAGGCCGTAAGCTGGGTCAATCACTTCTTTGTGAATCAAATGAGGCGTAACTTCAGCAACGTGCTCAATGTCCATTCCACCTTCTGTAGAATATACGATGGTGTTTTTACCTAATGCTCTGTCCAAAAGGATAGAAACGTAGAACTCGCTCGTTTCAGTTTCACCAGGATAATATACGTCTTCAGCTACCAAAACAGAATGTACTTTTTTACCTTCAGCAGAAGTCTGAGGTGTGATCAATTGCATTCCGATAATGTTTCCAGCGTTTTCTTTAAGTTTATCCATATTTGGAGAGAACTTAACACCGCCACCTTTTCCACGTCCACCTGCGTGGATTTGTGCTTTCACTACCCAGGCTTGCGCTCCGGTTTCAGCAGTCAGTTTTTCGGCAGCCGCCACAGCTTCGTCCACATTGTTTGCAACAAAACCACGTTGGATATTCACCCCGTATTTTGCTAAAATCTCTTTTGATTGATACTCGTGAAGATTCATAATATATTATTGATTAATTTTTAAATTTTATAAGACGCACAAATTTAAGAAAAAGTGACGAATTAGTTGATATAAATGTCTGATTGAAATCAGTTTTCAGAATAATCTGGGTGTGTCCCTCGCCAGCGCTTTTTCCAGCCGCTCGGGTCGCTACGTCCGCTGCAATTCCTCATTCCGAGGCTTTACCCAAAGCATATTCCGGGATTTCCGCTATCATCGCTCACACATTAGAATTTCGTCTTAGTAAAATGCCAAATCAGCATTCCCCAAGAGATAATCATAAACAAACCTCCAAGTGGAGTAATTGGTCCAAGGAATTTAAAATTAACGCCCCAAACATCCTGGAAAGCCAGACAATATATACTCACGGAAAAAATAAAAGTCCCCACAATCATCAAGATGGAAATCCACTTTTCAGAAGTCGTTTCGAATTTTAAAATATAACCGACAATCAAAAGAAAAAACGCCGCGTACATTTGGTAACGAACACCAGTTTCAAAGCTTTCCAATCTTTCGACTGATAATATTTTCTTGAAGGCGTGCGCACCAAACGCACCAAGAACTACTGATAGCAGACCGTAGATCCCGCCGATGATTAAAGTAATGTTTTTCATAATTTATAATTCTCCTTTTTGATATAAAATAATTAGTTTTCCAGCAATAGATAATATTCCTAAAGCTATAAACAGCCAGGAAAATCTCTTCGCACCCGCAAATCCAGGATCTTTTGTAAATCTCAAAAATATTCCGAAAATCAGCATAAAAACTGAAAGTAAAATCCCGAACATAAGTCTATTTATTTCTCAATTTCTCCAATTCCGCAATCACCTCGTGATGGCTCACCGTTTTATCTTTGAAGTAAGTCACAAAATGTTGTTTCTCTTCTTCCGTCGCACCAAACTGATTCAGAATGTTAAAAAGATGCATTTTCATATGACCTTTCTGGATTCCTGTCGTTACCAAAGAACGAAGCGCTCCAAAATTCTGCGCCAATCCAGAAACTGCCAAAATACTCATCAATTCCTGAGCTGAGGGTTTTCCAAGCAAAGCCAAAGAAAATTTAACCAAAGGATGAAGATTGGTCAAACCGCCAACTACGCCAACCGAAATCGGCAAATCAATCCAAAATCTGAAAATCCCGTTATCCGTTGTACAATGTGTCAAAGATGAATATTTTCCGTTTCTAGCCGCATAAGCGTGAGCGCAAGCTTCCGTCGCTCGGAAATCGTTTCCTGTTGCGATAACAACTGCATCAACACCATTCATAATCCCTTTATTATGAGTGGTCGCTCTGTAGGGCTCGATTTCGGCAATCGTCACAGCTCGTTTGAACTTCCAGGCAAACTCTTCATTGGAAATGCCACTATCGTCTTTCAAGTCTTCAATTTTACAGGAAACTTCGGCTCTTACGATGCAATCCGGTGTGTAATTGGAAAGGATATTCATCACAATCTGCAACGAATCTTTTTCTTCCTGGGAAAAACTTTCTTCCTTGGCGACTTCTTCTTTCAAAGTCTTTCCAAATTGTTCCAGACAAGAATTAATAAAATTTGCGCCCATAGAATCTACGGTGTCAAAACTCGCTTTCAACTGAAAATAATCTTCCAGTTCCGCAGTTTTATCCATGAGTTTTATATTCAGGATTCCACCACCACGGTTGCGCATATTTTTGGTGATGTCTTCTGTCGCTTCCAGTAATTTTTTCTTCAGTTTAAAATTGAAAAAATGGAGCAGCTTATGAGCTTCAGTTTTGAAGATGAAATGTGTGTGACCCAGTTTTTCTGTGTTGATAATCGTTGTTTTGAAACCACCTTTGTCAATCCAAAACTTAGCTGCTTTAGACGCTGCCGCCACAACTGAACTTTCTTCAACCGCCATTGGTAAGGCTAACAATTTCCCGTCAATCAGGAAATTTGGAGCAATTCCGTAAGGCATAAAAAAGTTGGAAATGGTGTTTTCCGAGAATTCGTCGTGCAGTTTTTGCAAGTCTTGGTTGTCGTTCCAATATTGAGTCAAAACCGTTTCGTGTTCTTTGTTTCCGTCGAGATATTCTTTGATGAGCCAATTGATTTTCCCTTGTTTTGATAATTTGGAAAAACCTTCAATAGGGTTATGTACCATTATATTTTCTTTGATTTTTAAGTTGTAAATAACTTAAAATAATTATTCTTAAGCCTGAATTTAAAAGCTATTATTTAAGATTAGTTTTTAAGATTTTTTTAGTGAAATTTTTTCCATCAATATCCATATTTATGATATAGGCGCCAGAACTTAAATTTTTAGATGAATAATTCATCAAATCAGTATTTTCAAAATACTTTGTATCCACTTTTTTTCCATCAACTGAAAAAATATTTAATATGATTTTTTTTGCTTTTTTCTCAATTTTGATATTAAAATCTGAGGTGGAAGGATTTGGATAGATTTCAATTTTTTCTTTGAAATCTAACTCTTGACTAGCTAATTTGGTAATGCAGTCGTCTTCATAAATATCATAGCTGACAAGGCCCAGATTTGTGTTGTCATAACCATCATAAATTAAATTATCAATGATTGACTTATCATTGGTACACCAACAATTCTCTCTTAGGTTTACATTATTTTGTGAAGCTATTTTTATATTGTAATTCAGATTACTGCAAATTTTGTTTTTCTTTATTTCCCAATTATTTGTAGTACTTGTACCAATTGAAATGCCAATAGAATTATTAGAAATATTACAATTTGTAATATAGTTCACATTATTAGTAACAAGATCTAGCCCAGTTTCATTATTAATAATTGTCGAATTGTCCATGGTTATACCATATCCGTTAATAGCAACAATATTGTTTGAAAATGTTGAATTGGAAATGCTAATAGGATAAGCAACTTGTGCAATTCCAAATTTATTATTAATAAAAGTGCAATTAGTTACTTTTTTATTAATAGATGTGATTCCGTAATCATTTGAATCAAAAGTACAATTATCAATAGGTACCTCAAAACTTGTAAACATTGCAATTGCTCGTAGATTTTTATAAAATTTTGAATTTTTAAAATATAGACTTCCGCTATAATTTGACATTAAATAATTGTAAGTTGCATATTCAAAATCACAAAAATCAAAACCGCTCTTACTATTATCAACACCTTGGAAATTGAATCCATTCCAACTTCCAATAGTTTTAGTCACTCCTGTAAACTTAATTCTATTTTCTGAGGATCCTAACGCATAAAAATTTCCACGTACTTCCAAACCAACTCCGTTTTTAAATCGAACTTCTACGCCAGGTTCTACAGTAACTGTTATTCCGGGAAAAACCACCAAATTTGAATTGACAATGTAAGGACTTTCGGACTTTTTTAGAATTTTATCAGAATAAATGCCTCCTTCTAATTCGGTTTGAGCAAATAGAAAGTTAGAAATAAATAAAATCAGTAAATAGTAAAATCGCATATTATTTTTTTGTAAAAATAATTAAATTTAAAACAAAATCCAGTTCTATTTTAATAACTTCGAAAGTTCTAAAAGCAATACTGACAATTCTTTTCGTTAATATTATTTTATTACACTTTTTGGAACCTTTCTTGACGTAATTTTCATCAATATTAAATCTTATGAACTTCGACCGCACAAAAGAAAAACTCGAAATATTGGCTGACGCAGCCAAATATGATGTTTCGTGTTCTTCCAGCGGTGGAAAAAGAAAAAATAATGGTGGTTTAGGCGACAGTTCTGCCAGCGGAATTTGTCACACTTATACAGAAGACGGACGTTGTGTCTCGCTTCTCAAAATCCTTTTGACCAATCACTGCATTTACGACTGTATCTATTGTGTTTCCAGAAAATCGAATGATATCAAGCGTGCTGCTTTTACAGTGGAAGAAGTCGTGGACTTGACCATCAGTTTTTACCGACGAAATTATATCGAAGGTTTATTTCTAAGTTCCGGAATTTTCAAAGATGCAGATACAACAATGGAACGTCTGGTTCGTGTCGCAAAAAAATTGAGAACGGAGCACAATTTCAATGGTTATATTCATCTCAAATCAATTCCCGGTGCGAGTGACGATTTGATGAACGAAGCGGCGCTTTATGCAGACCGATTATCTGTCAATCTAGAAATTCCTACAGAATCTGGATTGAAATTATTGGCACCTGACAAAAATCGTGAAGATATGTTACAGCCAATGAGGATTGTGCAAAAAGGAATCCAGCAATATAAAGATGAAAAGAAAATAATACGAAGCGCTCCGAAATTTGCGCCTGCCGGACAATCGACTCAAATGATTGTGGGTGCAACCAATGAAAACGATTTGCAAATCATCAAAGTCGCTGACCATTTTTACAAAAATTATGGAATGAAACGCGTTTATTATTCGGGTTATATTCCTGTAACTGTTGATAATCGTTTGCCGGCAATCACGGCAGAAGTTCCTGTTTTGAGGGAAAATCGTTTGTATCAATCCGATTGGCTGATGCGTTTTTATGGTTTTAAAGCGGATGAAATTCTAGATTCAGGAATGCCATTTTTGGATTTGGAAGTTGACCCGAAATTAAGCTGGGCTTTGAGAAATCTTGACCAATTTCCAATTAACCTTCAAACTGCTGATTACAAAATGATTCTCAGAATTCCAGGAATTGGTGTGAAAACCGCGATGAAAATCGTGAGTGCAAGACAATTCCAAGTCTTATCAATTGACCATCTTAAAAAGCTCGGAGCAGCAGTCAATCGAGCTAAGTATTTTATTGATTTTACTTACGGAAACCCGTTTCTGAAACACTTAACAGATTTGAATCTTAGGAAATTAATTATTGGCGGCAGTCAATCCAAATTTCAGAATCAGTTTTCCCATCAATTGACTTTGTTTTAATTTTCAAGATAATCCGTAGCAAACTTTACCCAATCTTCAACACTTTCATCAAGATAAATATCAGGCTGAACGCCAATATTATCAATCGGGAAATCTGGTAGTCTCAAGCTTCTGTAAGTCGGTAAAATCAAAGAATGTCCATCATATTCGTAGTTAGAAATCATTGCATTGGCATAATCTAAAACTCCCGAAGTTGGCGTTCCCATAATTTTCACTTTCTTGCTTTGTTTTGCTAAAAGAGTAAGCACTTCTCCCGAACTTGCCACTTTTTTATTGACCAAAACCACCACTTGTTTTGGACTTTTAGCACTCGCTTCATAATTCTCAGTCTCGACAGATTTTGTGTTGGGACGCAAAACGTATTTTCCCATATTCTCTTTATAGAAAAGTAGATTATCTAAAATATTCTTCTTCTCTTCCTTATACTTGTCTGTGTCGGGAAGGTTTTTAACATAACGTTCCTGATTAGAAATATAAAAATCACTCACAAAATATTCGACATTCATACTTCTCACTTTTCCGCCCATTATATAAGGTAAAATTGGCGTCATAGAATTTGTAGTTCCGCCGCCGTTGTCTCTTAAATCTATAATGAGATTTTCTGAATTTTCGATTAAAGTTTTATTGTCATTAATTAATTTCTCAATTTTTTCTACAAAAGGATAATCAAAGTTTTGAAGTTTTACCAAAGTGGTTTTCGGCGATATTTTTTTGACAGACAATCCGAATAATTCATTGATTTTTTGATTAAGTATTTCCGGACTCAATTGATTGTTGTTGTCTTTGAAAAAGTTTTTTCGCGTTTTGGTAAATCGAAGAATTTCAGCATTTTTCAATTCATAAGTATCATCGAAATATGTTAAATCACTACTGAAAAGTTTCATTTTTTTCTGAGTATTCAGAGTGAATAAAACATCATTGGCTTTCCAAATTTTATTTTCAGAAGTAATGACAAATCCTTTATAAAGACTATCTTTTACCTTTAGAATACCGATTTTAAACTCTTCATTTTTCCAAATGCCTTCCAAAGAATCTTTTGAATTAGAGATTTTACTCAGTATTTTTTTGACTTTCAAATTCTCTATTTTATCAATCTTCTTGAGCTTAAGCGAATTGGAGTCGTCCAAAAAGAAGATATGTCTATCTCGGAAAAATGATAGATATTCTTTCAATAGAGCAAGTGTCTCTTTAGAATCTGTTATTTTTTTTGATTTTTCCAGCAAGCTGTTTTTAAAATGCTCATATAGAACTTTATCTTTCGATTTTTCATCAAAACCGGGATAGTTTTTTTCTGTATAATTTACAAGTTTTTCCAGAGCAAAATTGCTATCGCTTTTATCTTGGGCAAACGTGAAGGAACATAGAGAAATAAGTAAAAAAAGAATTGTTTTTTTCATTGTCCGAAATTATATCACAAAGAAAAACTTTTGGATTCTTCAAAAATTGTAAAAATCATTCAATTTTAATCTTTGTTATAAATCCAGGTCAAATCTTTTTGATTCACAGAAATTTTCTCTGCTATTTTTTTTGGCGAAAATCCTGAAAACATTTTGAAATCTTTGATAAAATGTGCCTGGTCATAAAATTGATGTTGATAGGCGACCGTTGTCAAAGAATTATTAGATTGAGAGAGGTCATTCAAAACATTTCGGAATCGTAATGTTTTGAGATAAGATTTTGGGTTTTGTCCCAGATTATTTTTGAAAAGACGGAATAATGTGGCTTCACTTACTTTGAGACTTTTGGCAAGCTCATCAATACTCATCATATTATTTTGATTAATGAACATCAATGCTTCTTTCATTTTGTCAGAAATAGAATCATTTAATTTTTTAAGAAGCAGGATTTCCAGTTCTTCCGCTCGTTTTGAAAAATCATCTATTTCGAAAATCCTTTCAAGACTATTTTGGTCGGAAGAAAATATGTCATCAAAAGCAGAATCGGAAAACATCAGTTCATCGTAAGATTCTTTTGTAAAAGCTCTCAATGCGGAAGGTTGAAAAATAATACAAATCTGATTAAGCGAAGAATCGATATTAACCTGAAAAGGTTTTTTATGAAATCCGTAAAACCGACTTGTAAAAGTATTTCCGACACTCACTTCACACAAATTATTTTGATTGTTGTAAGAAATTTTATTTTCCTTATAAATGGCGAGACACAGATTGCTGTTGGGAAAAGTCGTGTAAGTTAAAAAATCGTGATTCGCCTTTTCGAAGAACAGAAAATATTGAACATAGTTTTTCAGCGTCTCATTTTTTGGTTTTATGATTACTGAATTCATTGTCTGATTTTCTATTTTAAATATATTCTGTCGTAAATTTGGAAAACTGTTCCAGAATGTAAATTTAATAAACTTTTGTTTCTGATAAAGCTTTGGAAAGACTTTTGAGTCAATAAATTTAGAATAACCAAAATGACAACCCTTCTCTACGACGGCAGTTTCGACGGACTTTTCACAGCGATATTTGAAGTTTTCGAATACCGTTATCAAGATGTGGAAATCAAAAACAGAGAAACTTTCCAACAGGAAAATATGTTTGCGGAGATTCACGAAGTTGTAACTCAGAACGAAAAATCAGAAAGAGTTCTCAATAAATTAGAACAAAATATTAGCAAATCCGGAATCAATCAATTATTAAAAGTCTTTTTATCAGAAGATTCCGAAATGGAAAAATTGATTTTATCTGCCGTGAAACAATCTATCAAACATCCAAACGACAATATTCTACAAAATTTCGCCAACGATGACATTCTGAAAATCTCAAAAATATGCAAATCCGTCAGTCGAGAAAGACATAGAATGACTGCTTTTGTAAGGTTTGAGAAAATGCAGGACGATATTTATTTTGCTAAAATCGACCCGGATTTTAATGTTTTGCCTTTGATAAGAACGCATTTCAAAAATAGATACGCCGACCAGAAATGGATGATTTATGATTTGCGAAGACATTATGGATTATTCTATGACTTGGAAAACTGCGAATTCTTTTATCCCGATGAAAAGTTGGATTTGAACCAATATCAGGAAAAATTCCACGACGAAGAGAAAAAATACCAAACGCTCTGGCAAAGCTACTTTACCAAAACCAATATCAAGAAACGGAAAAATACGAAACTCCACATTCAGCACGTTCCGAAAAGATATTGGAAATATTTGACCGAGAAATGGTAATTCTTAACTTACATCAATGCGAGGGAAATCCGACCGCCATACATTTGTACCATAAAATTAATCAATACAAAATATCAAAATTATGGCAACTAAATGGTTATTAGACCCAACTCATAGCGAAATCACTTTCAAAGTAAAACATCTGATGATTTCTAACGTAAAAGGAGAATTCACAACTTTCAACGCAGAGATTGATGCAGAAGACGATACATTCGCTAATGCAAAAGTTTCAGCTTTTATCGATACAGATTCTATCTTCACAAACAATACAGACCGTGACAATCACCTGAAATCAGCAGATTTTTTCAACGCAGAAGCGAACCCGAAAATTACTTTCGAAGCTTCAACTCTGAACGGCGATGTAACTGGAAATTTAACATTGAACGGAATCACCAAAGAAATCACTTTGGATGTAGACTTCGGTGGAATCAATTCTGACCCTTGGGGAAATACCAAAGCTGGTTTCTCTTTCGAAGGAAAAATCAAAAGAAGCGACTTCGGTTTGACTTGGAACGCAGCTTTGGAAACAGGTGGTGTAATGGTAAGCGAAGAAGTAAAAGTTGCAGGCGAGTTACAGTTCGTAAAACAATAAGAAATTAATACATCATAGTATTTTTATAGTTTGAGTTTTTAAAGTGTGAACAAGGGTAACTTTGTTCACGCTTTTTGATTTCAGAATCATTATTTGGGCAGCTTTTCCGCCTTCCACTCCCAATCTTTTTTGCAAGATATTTTCAGTTTAAATAGAAATTAAGTACAAGCAAAAAAGGATTTCCGTTCAAGTCGGGCTGCAGATTCGGCATCAAAACAACATTGGTTATAAACATACAGTTTGTCATTCTGTAAGAATCTAAGCTGTTTGACAATATTGAGTAAGTTAAAATCAGTTTAATCTGCAAAATCCGCGAGAGAAATCTTGAGTTAAAATACATTCTACAAAATACATTTCACAATGAATTTAAACGACCTTTCCAACATATCAGACCAATTCAAAACCACACAGAAAATGCCCGTTCTTTTCCTCGGACACGGCTCTCCGATGAATGCTATCGAAGAAAATATTTTCGTACAAGGTTTCCGAAATATCAGCAAAGAAATCCCAAAACCGAATGCCATTATCTGTATTTCAGCGCATTGGTTTACGAACGGGACATTCGTCACAGCGATGGAAATGCCGAAAACCATTCACGATTTCGGAGGTTTTCCACAAGCATTGTTCGATGTCCAGTATCCGGCAAAAGGAAACCCTGAACTTGCTAAAGAAACCGCCGAATTGCTCGCTCCCCTTTTGGTAGAAGAAGACCACAATTGGGGATTGGACCACGGCGCTTGGTCGGTTTTGCGACATCTTTATCCCGATGCCGATATTCCCGTGATTCAGTTGAGTATAGATTATACAAAACCACCTCAATATCATTTTGATTTAGCCAAAAAATTATCCAAACTCCGTGAAAAAGGAATCCTGATAATCGGAAGCGGAAACATCGTCCACAACCTCAGAATGATTGACTGGAAAAACATTGATACCGTTGGAGCAGGCTGGGATTGGGCAATCGAGGCAAGAGAGAAAACCAATAATTGGCTTTTGGATGGCGATTTCCAAAAACTCATCGATTACCAAAAACAAGGTACATTTTTACAAAATGCCGTTCCAACGCCTGACCATTTTCTTCCATTGATTTACAATCTCGGACTGAAAGAGAAATCGGAAGAATTATCATTATTCAATGATGCTTTGATTGGCGGTTCTTTGAGTATGACTTCTTTGAGAATTGGATAATTATTTAAGACTTAATTAAATCTTAGTTTTTATAACTAAAAAATTAGTAATATTGTTTTAATGAAAAGAATATTACTGTTTTGCATTTTTCTGGGATTTGTCAACAACTGTTTTTCTCAGATTATATCAGGGAAAATCCAAACCGAAAGTGGAACAGCGATTCCGGATGTGAATGTGTATCTGGATGGCACCAAGATCTCCACCACTTCAATAACGGATGGAACTTTTAAACTAGATGTTCAGGGGCAGAAAAGCGGGAATCTGATATTTCAAAAGGATAATTACGAAACCAGTATTTTTCCGGTAAATAAGGCTTTAGGAAAATCTGTGAAAGTGATTATCAATCCTGTGAAAGAGATTGAAGAAGTGGTTATTATTCCTTATACCGAGCAGGCTTACAAAGATTTTATTAATTTTTTCCTGGACAAATTTTTAGGTTTTGATAGGGAAGAGGTCACGATTAAAAATCAACGGACACTCAAATTTTCTTACGATAAAAAGAATCAATTTCTCAAAGTTAAAGCGCCTCAGACTTTAATCATTGAAAATAAAAAGCTCGGTTACACCATTCAATACAACCTGATTAATTTCGAATCTGACTTCAAAAAGAAAAGTTCCAGTTATCTCGGAACATCGTTTTTCAAAGACAATAGTTTTAGAAAAAATATAATTCTGAATCGGATGAATGCGTACAAAGGCAGTCTGATGCATTTTTTCAGAAGTCTTTACAAAGATGAATTGGAAAAGGAAGGTTTCATCGTGAATCACGCCAGACGAATCAAAAATCCTAAATATCCATCAGAAGCTGAGGTACAAGAACTGCAGGATTATTATAGTTTTGTTAGAAGTCAGAAAAATATGGAAGTGAGATTGTCGCCTGAACTGCAGGATATCGCCAACAGAAAAAATGAAAATCCCGAATTTCTAATGGCGATTCTCAAAACCAAAATGAAAGAATCCGATTATACCAAACGTAAAGATGGTAGGTTATTTTTAGACTTTGAAGATTTACTACAAGTCAATTATCAGAAATATTTTTACGAAATAAAGAAAGGCGAAATTGTGAAATCGTCAGGTGCTTCTACACAAACTTCTTTTATTCATCCAGATGCTTTGGAATTTGAGATTTTTCCAGAAGGTATTTGCTCTGAACCAGATTTGTTGATTTTAGAAGACCATTTTTCTAATCAAAATGTTTCGAAAATGCTACCTTTGGATTATCAGTTCGGAGATTGATTACAATTCTTTTTCGAAACAAACGCTGTTTTCAACGTTTACATATTGTCCATAATTCGGAATGATTTTGTAACCGCATTTTTGGTAAAGTGCAACGGCTTCAGTTTGTCTTTTTCCGGTTTCGAGAACTGTTTTTTCGTAACCTAATTCTTTAGACCAAGCTTCTAATTCCTTCAAAATTGCTGAAGCCAGACCTTTTCCACGTTTCTCGGGAAGCGTAAACATCCTTTTGACCTCCATTGATTTTGAATCCAATTCTTTGATGGCACCACAAGCAACAGCTTCATCATTATCAAAAATAACAACGCAGTTTTTCAACATATCGATTTTGTTGTATTGATTGTAGAAAGCGTGCTCGTCGCCATCCATCACAGCAAGGTAAGCATCTAATTGTTTTACTAATTTTTGGAAGTCTGGGTTTTCGGAGGTTATACGGAGAATGTTCATTAATTAAGGATTAAATAAATCAGTTTTAAAAGTAATGAAATATTACAAAATAGCCGGAAGATAATATCTTCCGGCTAATAAAAGTATTGAGAATATTTTTTATATTCTTGTAATAGCCACAATGTGAGGTTGTCCTTCAATAGGCTTGTAAATCTCTACAATTGCGTTCCAGATTACGTCTGCTGGCGGCATAGTTGCTGTACATTTGAAACGGTAATTAGTTCCATTGACTAATTGGGTAGAAACTTCTGTAGGGGAATATTTTACTCCTACAAATCCTCTAAGAGCTTCATCAAATACTTGTTGATCTTCTTGTGTTAGGCTATGGTACGCTGTCCATCCTCCAATTGTTAGTTCTTCTGTCATGATTAATTTGTTTTAGGTGTCCTACTCTTATGGCTTTTCGGATACGCCCCGTTTTAATGGTTTCTGGTCTCCAAGATTAGAATTTTTTTAAATCAAATGTATTGTTGTGATCACAGGACAAAACTACAGTAGTCATCTTTTATTTTTAAGAGTACATTTACTCATTTTTTATTATCGGTATAAGTACTTATATATTTTAAATGATATTCATAAAAAAATCCCCAGTTAAAACTGGGGAATCAGGAAATGTATGGTTTTTTATTAAAACTATATTTCTACTTTAAATTTTCTTTCTCTAATCAAGTCTGCAATCTTCAATATGTCTTCGCCAATCAATCTGTCGTCCTCCAATTTCGGAACAGCTGAACGGATAATGTCGTAATTTTCTTCAACAATTTTCGAACATTTTGCAGGTCTTCGGAATTCCAAGCCTTGTGCGGCGAACATCAATTCGATAGCCAGAATATTTTCCAGATTTCCTAAAATCTGATTAAATTTTCTACCGGAAATACTTCCCATAGAAACGTGGTCTTCCTGACCTAAACTTGTCGGTATAGAATCTGCAGAAGCTGGGAAACAAAGCGTTTTGTTCTCTGTAACCAATGCTGCGCTTGTGTATTGTGGAATCATAAAGCCTGAGTTGAGCCCTGAGCTTTCTACTAACAATTTCGGTAAACCATATTTTCCTTCGAGTAAAAGGTAACTTCTTCTGTCGGAAATATTTCCTAATTCTGCTGCCGCTAATGAACAATAATCCAAAGGCAAAGCCATCAATTGTCCGTGGAAATTGCCACCGGAAATCGATTCTTCTGCACTTAAAACAATAGGGTTGTCGGTTACTGAATTCAGTTCTGTTTCTGCCATTTGTTTCAGATGCTCAAAGGCATTTCTACTTGCGCCGTGAACTTGCGGAACACATCGCATAGAATAAGGATCCTGAACTCTGTCACAGAATTCGTGCGATTTCAAATTATCAGAATCTTGCAGGAGATTTCGCATTCTTTCGGCTACTTTTCTGCTTCCGTCAAACGGACGAATCTCGTGTAATTCTTTCTTGAAAGGACTTGACGAACCTCGGTAAGCTTCCAAGCTCATTGATGCCGTCAAATCTGCCAAATCCAAAAGGTATTCGAATTTTGAAAGTCCCGTTATGGCGTGAGCTAAGATGAACTGCGTTCCGTTAATCAATCCTAAACCTTCTTTCGGGCCGAGTTTCAAAGGCTGAATGTTATGTTTTTCCAAGACTTCGGAAGTGACTTTGATTTCATCATTTTCCCAAACCTGACCCAATCCTAACAGTGGCAAAACCAAATGAGCCAATGGCGCCAAATCGCCCGATGCACCCACAGAACCTTGCTCCGGAACAACGGGAGTGATATCCAGTTCCAACATCAGAATCAAGCGCTCGATAACTTCTAATGAAACACCCGAAAACCCTTTCGACAAAGCGTGGATTTTGGAAATCATCATTATTTTGGAAATATTTTTATGAATAGGTTTCCCGACTCCAACGGCGTGAGAAATAATCAAATTGTGCTGAAGTTGAGCCGTTTCTTCTTCCGATATTTTAACATCACAAAGTGGTCCAAATCCTGTGTTGATACCATAAACAGTTCTGTCAGACGCTACAATTTTCTGAACATTCTGTTGGGATTTTATGATTTGGTCTTTTGATTTTTGATTGAGTTGGGCTTTGGAAGGATTTTGTAAAATCTCTAAAACATCCTTATATCCCAATTGGTCGATTCCATAAATCATCACTGAAAAAAATTTTGCCTAAAAGTACACTTTTCGGGAGGAATCTGAAAAAGGATTTTTATCTTGAGTGTTAGATTTTTTTATATTTGTAAATGATGAAAAACTATTACCTGTTAATTCTACTGTTTTCCCAGCAATTCTTTTCCCAGTTGATTCATAACAAAGCTAAACTCGACAGTGTCTATGATGCATTTGGGACTTATGATAAAGCAATGTTCCGAATCAAAGTTCAAAAAGAAGGAAAAGATATCTATGAAAAGAATGTTGGTTTTGCAGATTTGGAAAGTGAGACCATTCCGGATGACAATACCAAATATCGAATCGGTTCTGTAACCAAAACTTTCACGGCTGTTTTGATATTTAAAGCTATTGAAGAAGGGAAATTGAAACAAACGGATAAATTGTCCAAGTTTTTCCCAAGAGTCAAAAATGCAGATATTATTCAGATTTCGACCTTGTTAGAACACAGAAGCGGAATTCAGAATATTAATGTTTCTAAGTTCTATGATGATTTTATAGCGAGAGACTTTCCCAAGGAAACGCTTTTGGAAATGATATACAGACTGCCATCTGTTTCTCCTCCTGATTATAGATTTTCCTATTGTAACACAGGATATATGCTTTTAGGATTTATTCTGGAGAAGATTTATGATAAGAGTTACAGCGAAATTCTTAAAGAAAAAATCGTGAATCCACTTAACTTGGTTAATACTGGAACAGCAGATTTTTTTAAGTCTGAAAATAATGAGTCAAAGTCCTATCGTTATTATACCGATTGGAGAAAAAACTTAGACAGAGGTCTTAACAATTTTATAGGAGCAGGAAATATAGTTTCCACACCTTCGGAAATCAATAGTTTTTACAAAGCCTTGTTTGAAGGGAAATTAATTTCTGAAAAATCTCTCGTACAGATGAAAAATTTGGAAAAAGGAATGTTTCGTTATCCCTATGAAAGCAAGAATATGTATGGACATACAGGTTCTGTTATAGGTTATTTGACATTTGCGCTTTACATTCCGGAAGATAAAATTGCCATTTGTATCACAGAAAATGGAGTGAGATATGACATTGGAGATATTCTGGAGTATGTTCTTAATGATTTATACGATGACAAATATGAGATTCCGGATTTTAAAAGGATAAAATTGAGCAATCAGGAATTACAACAGTTTATTGGGAAATATAAATACTCAGATTCTTCCAAAGATTTGAATATCTATGTTACTAATGATAAACTTTATCTCCAGCAAGGTGATTCTCCGGAAATATTGATTGAGGCCAAGGAAAAGAACAAATTTGTTTATGATACAAACAAAATCGAGTTATTGTTTTCTCCCGAAAAAAAGAAAATGACAATGATCACAAAGAGAAATACCTACGTTTACAAGAAAATAGATTAATGAACAGCTTTTTGTCTAATAATCAAACTGCTCATCATACTCCTTCAGTTGCAACGCTCTATCTTTGATGATTTCTAACTTTTTGTTTTCAGAAATCACTTGAAAGATTGTTCCTTTTTTGACTTCAAAATAATATTTGTTGATCAATTTGACTTCAGAATCCCGGAATAAAATCCAGCTTCTTTGGGCTTCGAACAATTCTTTTTTTCCTGATTTTGAGAGTTTTTGCTTAATGATAAATAATGTTTGTTCAGTTCCTTGCCCCAAGATTTCTGTGCGGAAATGGTACAGTTTCTTTGATTAGCGGTAGAATCGTTCTTTCCAAAACACTTTTTTAACTCAGCATCAATCTGACTTTGCGCAAAAGAAAAAACATTAAACAAAAGAAGAAAAAATAAGGAAACAAACTTTTTCATAAAGTTATTTTTAATCAAAACCTCAACTCTTTCGCCTGCTTAATATGCGCCAAATGATGCCGACAATGCCAGCCGTAAATCAATATATTTTCTCTAAGCGAAATCTTCTCCGACTGTTCCGGATGAATAAATTTTTTATTTAAATCATCTTCGGTCAAAGTTTTCAAAAGATAAACCCATCTTGCGTGCAAAGCTTCCAAAAGCTGTAAAGAAACCAAAGGCGATAATTGATTATCTGGCAATTCCGCCCAAAGACTTTCCTCGTAAGGTTTGATGGTCGGCAGATTTTCCGTCAACGCCAATTTGAATCTCACATAACTGTTGATATGACTGTCGGCGCAATGATGAACGACTTGAGATATTGTCCAACCTTCGGGTCTATATCTTAATTGCAAATCTTTGTCATCAAGATTTTGAATCTCAGCTTTGACAAGATTAGGAAAGTTTTCAATTTCCGAAATCGCAGAATCGATGAGTTCTTTAGTAATCAATTCTGGCTTTACAAATTTCCCAACTGGATATTTTAGTTCTTCTAATTTCATTATTTCAAATTCTTCATCAGGATAGCTTCCATTTTTTCGTAGCCTAATTTGTTTGGATGGATACCGTCTTCCGCAATTTCTTTAGGCAAACCATTTTTTTCATCCTTTAAAACCGAATGATAATCCACATAGGTAATATTATTTTTCTGAGCGTAATCTTTTATCATTTGATTCAGGGCAATCACTTTATCGGCTGGTTTCATATCCTTTCTCCAAGGGAAATCGTAGGCTGGCAATGCGGAACAAAGGACAACTCTGATGTTATTCGCTTTTGCCGATTCTGCCATCGAAACTATATTTCCAAAAACTTTATCCAAAGAAATCGGACCTTGGTTTTCCGCAATATCATTGGTTCCTGCAAGAATAATCACACGTTTTGGTTTCAATTTAATCACATCTTCACGGAATCTCAAAAGCATTTGTGAAGTGACTTGTCCACTGATTCCACGTCCAACGAAATTATTTTTAGTGAAAAAATTCGGGTCTGTGGCGAACCAGCCTTCTGTGATAGAATCGCCCATAAAAACAGAATTTGGCACTGTGTTTTGGGAAATAACCTGTTGGTTTTGTTTTTCATATTTGCCATAGTTGGCGAAGTCCTGAGCAGAAAACATAGTCGATAATAAAATTGAAGCAAAGATTAAGGATTTCATATTTTTATTTTAATCAAATATATGAATTAAGGCAAAATAAGATTGTTTTTAAGCACAAAAGTCATAAAAAAAATGTGATAAAACTTTTGTGACTTTTGTGGTTTAATTAAGAAAATTGATATTTTTACAAAATGGAAAACACTTCGAAAGACCCTTTGCACGGAAAAAGATTGGATGCGATTCTTGAGGAATTGCTGGAATATTACAAAGGTTACGGCGAATTGGGCAAACAAATCAACATCAAATGTTTCACTGGCGAAAATCCAAGCGTCAGTTCTTCTTTGAAATTTCTCAGAAAAACCGATTGGGCAAGAGCAAAAGTGGAAAGTTTGTATCTGTATGTTTTGAGACAAAAGAAAAAGCAGAATTTATAAAAAAACACTTCGAGAGCCTCAGTGTGACATCGTTTTTACATTTGTCAGGCTGAGGCTCTCGAAGCCTTTTAAATATTAATCCAAAAATTCTCCACTCACATAAAACCAACGGTTCTGAATCATTTTGAATTTTGATAATTCGTGATGAACCTGCAGATTTCCATCTTCATCCGTATAAAAAGCTTTGAACTCAACTTTGTAATCGCTCGGTTTATTGATGATTTCTAATTTCGTCCACTCGTTGATTTCGCCCCATTCCTGCAAAGATTTTTTGTTATGTAATTGTCTTTTGGCAGGCGAAGTTGTTTCCCAAAGATAATCGCCATTCGGAATCGCAAAAGCCGAAAAGCGAGAGCGCATCAAAGCTTCTGCAGTTGGCGGGAATTTTTCTTTTTTGTGATAAGGTTGGCAACAATCTTCGTAAGATTTTCCAGAACAGCAGGGACAGTTCATCAAGTAGAAATTAGGATTAAGATGTTAGAAATTAGAATTGTCATTCCACAAAAATGTACTGTGAAATGACAAACTATATTTTTATTCTCCGAAAGCTCTTTTCAAAAGACTCTCCACTTTTGGTTCTCTTCCACGAAAGTTTTTGTACAATTCCATTGGGTTTTTCGTTCCACCCGAAGATAATAGGATTTTATATTTCGAAGCAATTTCCGGATTGAAAATACCATTTTCTTTGAAATATTGAAAAGCATCCGCATCCAAAACTTCCGCCCATTTGTAAGAATAATATCCTGCAGAATATCCTCCTTGGAAAATATGTGAAAAACTAGGTGCAGTCGCCGTTTCCGGATTCGAAGGATAGATTTGTGTCGCTTTCGTGAAATAATCTTCAAATTCTTTCACATCCGTCACTGCGTGCTCAGTAACACTTGAATGAAAAGCCATATCCAATAGTCCAAGACCTACTTGTCTCATCGTCTGATAACCTTCCATAAAGGATTTGCTTTCAGATAATTTCTCTATTTTTTCGTCCGGTAAGATTTCTCCGGTTTGGTAATGTTTTGCGAAGGTTTTCAGGAATTCCGGTTCATAACAGAAGTTTTCCAAAAACTGAGAAGGCAATTCCACAAAATCCCATTTTACAGAAGTTCCTGACAAATTCGGATATTGCGTATCTGCCAAAATGCCGTGAAGTGCGTGTCCAAATTCGTGGAACAAAGTGGTAACTTCCTGGAAAGTCAATAAACTTGGTGTGTCTTTCGTAGGTTTTGTGAAATTACAAACTACGGAAATATGCGGCCGTGAATTTTCGCCGTCTTTTTTATACTGATTTTTATAACTCGTCATCCAGGCGCCGGCACGTTTTCCTTTTCTTGGATGATAATCTGCGTAGAGTAGGGCTTTGTAATTTCCGTTTTCCGTGATTTCGTAGGTTTTTACATCTTCGTGATATTTCTGAACATCATTGATTTCGGTAAATTCTAATCCGAATAATTTATTAGCCAAACCAAAAACAGCTTCCTGAACTTTCTCCAGTTGGAAATAAGGTTTCAGTTCTTCATCATCGATATCGAATTTTTGCTTTCTTAATTTTTCAGCATAAAACGCGTGGTCGTAACTTTGGATTTCTTCGATTCCGTCTGATTTTGCTAAGGACTTTAATTCTTCGATTTCTTTTTGAGCATAAGGTTTTGCTTTGTCCAAAAGTTCGTTTAGGAATTCAAAAACTTTTTCAGGCGATTTTGCCATTCTTTCTTCCAAAACGAAATCTGCGTAATTTTTATAACCCAATAATTCTGCTTTTTCCTGACGAAGTTTTACAATTTCTTTGATGAGGTTTTGATTGTCAAATTCGCCACCATCAAATGATTTTTTTCCGTTGGCTAATGCTAATTCTTTTCTCAACTCACGATTTTCTGCGTAAGTAAGTGCCGGAAGATAACTCGGATATTGAAGTGTAATCACGTAACCCTCCAAACCTTTTTCCTTTGCATCTTCTTCGTATTGCTCAAGAATCGCTTCGGGAATTCCTTTCAGTTCTTCTTTGTCCGTAATGTGTTTGAAATAAGCATTGGTCGAAGCCAAAGCGTTTTGTCCGAACTGAAGCGATTTGATGGACAAATCCATATTGATTTTTTCCAGTTTCTTTTTGTCTTCTTCATTTAATAACGCACCACTTCTCACAAAACCTTTGTAAGTTTCATTGAGCAACATTTGTTGTTCTTCGTTCAATGACAAATTGTCTTTTTGGTCGTAAACGTTTTTGATTCTTTCAAACAGTTTTTCATTTTGAGAGATCTTGGAAGAGAATTCTGTCAACAATGGCGAAACTTCCTGAGCGATTTTCTGAATCTCATCATTGGTTTCAGCTGAATTTAGATTGAAGAAAATACTGGAAACTCTGTCCAGTTGTTCGCCGGAAAATGCCATTGCCTCAATCGTATTTTCGAAAGTTGGAGTTTCAGGATTTTCGGTAATGTCGTTGATTTCTTTTTCAGAAACTTTGACTAATTCCTGAAAAGCGGGAAGATAATGTTCTTCTTTGATGTCACTGAAGGGCGATGATGTATATTTTGTACTGAATTTTTCTAAAAGTGGATTCATAATTTTAATATGGAATTTTATTTTTTATGTGCTTCGAGAACCTCAGCAGGACAACGCCTCAATATGTTTTTTGAAAACTTTCAGGCTGAGGCTCTCGAAGCCTTTTCTTAATTTGTTGAAATCACAAATTTAGTACCTAAAGTTGAAAGTATGACAAAATTGCGCCCCGACTTGAACGGAGCTCATTTTTTTATTGCGATGTACGAAATTTCTATTGACTGACTCACTTTCTTAGCAATAAAAAAATAGCGGGAGTGGAAGGCGGATAAAGGCGCCCCAATAAATATTATCATAGGAAAAGTTTTTGTGTTCAAATTCTTTTTAGATTTGTTTTGAACTTAAAACTAACTTATTATGAAGAAATTTCTGAAAATTATCAGTGCCATCGTGGCAATAATCATTGTTTACTGTGTGATAGCGATGTTGTTTTTTGACAGCAAATGTCATAATGAACAATCTCTCATTATCAATGCGCCGAAAGAGAAAGTGTGGCAAAATGTGAACTCGATGAAAGCTTTCAACACGTGGAATCCCTGGATGAAAATGGATCCGAACCTAATTGTGACTTACAGAGGAAATAGTGGTGAAGTGGGTGACGGTTACCATTGGAAAGGGAATGATGATGTGGGTGAAGGCGAACAGGAAATCACAGCAATTGTTCCAAATGAAAAGGTTGGAACGAAAATGCATTTTATGAAACCGATGGACGACAATGCGACTTCTGATTTACTTTTGGCTTCGGAAGGTTCCGGAACCAAAGTGATCTGGAATATTGATTATGAAATCGAAACGCTTTTCAAACCAATGAAACCGCTGATGACCTGGCAAATGAACAAATCGTTCTCAGAAGGTCTTGGAAAGTTGAAAGAACTTTCTGAAAAATAATGAAACCAAAAATCGCCTCAAGTAATTGAGGCGATTTCGTTTGATTTGAAAATTTATTTTGTCTTATTTGATGATTAGTTTAGAAACTGCCAAACCTTCATCAGACTTCAATTGTACTAAGTAGTTTCCTGTTCCGATTCCGTTTACAGAGAATGTCTCGTCTCCTTTTGCAGATTTCAGCCCGAAAGATTTAATTAGTTTACCATTAAGGTCATAGATGTTGATTTGTCCGTTTTTAGCTTTGTTGTATCTGATTTTCAATGATCCATCCGTTGCTGGATTCTGAACGATTTGCAATGATGTTTTGTTCGCATCGATTTTAGTTTCATTTGTAGCTAAAGCTGTCTGATTACCAAAAATTCTGAACTCTCCCGGTTGAAGCACAACGGTTGTAGAGCCATTGGCGTTCATAGAAGAATTGTCCATCAGGTTGTACCAGATTCCTGCATAAGGAAAATTAGGTGTTACGGTTTGAGCTGTTGTTGTGAAGTTGGCAACGACTACTATGTTTTTCAAAGAGCTTGCAGGCAAAGCGTCATTCCAAACGTAGATTCTTGGTAATAGATTTCCAGATTCTACAGTGAAAGTTGTGGTGTCAAAAACCTGACTTGATAATCTGATGGCTAAAATTTTTGCCCAGGTATCATAAACTGCTTTTCTATTGGCATTTGTATCATAACCTAATGTGAAAGCGACTGGTTTTGGAGATGTTCTACAATCGTTGCTGATAGTTCCGTTTTCACATCTGTTGATACTGAATTCGTAACCCAATTCGCCAAATTGCCAAATCATTTTCGGACCAGGAACGGTGAAGAAAACGGCACCAAATGCTTTTTGTCTTTCAAGTGCAGTGTTTAGATCTTTTACGCTGTAAGAACCATTTATACTTCCGTAAGCTAAGTTTTTGAACATCAGTCTTTCCTCATCGTGACTTTCGCCGTAGCTCATATTTCTTCTTTCAGAAAAAGTGTGGTTTCTAAAATCAACTCTGTTAAAGTTGCTGTCAGAAGCATAGCCCATTGTATTCTGATTGTAAGGTCCAACCAAATTGTCCCACATCATTACACCTTTTCCTTCATTTATTCTATAATCAGCCCATTGTTTTTCTTCATCATTTCCTCCTAAATGTTCGAAAATGATGTAAGAATTTGGGTCATAAGACCATTGATAATCAGAATATAATTTCAGAACATCCACTCTGTCTTGCTGATAAGCGCCTGTACAGTTTTCATCTGAAGGCGTACAGTTTTGAGTAAATCCTTTGGTTAAATCCCAACGGAAACCATCGATTTTATATTCGGAAATCCATTGTTCCAAGACTCTGTTTACGTAATATCTTGTTTCAGGTTTTGAATGGTTGAAATCATAAAATACACTGTAAGCGTGTTTTGCAACTTGATTAAAATAAGGATTGCTAGCCGCAACATCTCCATAACCGCCATTTGGACTTGTTGACCAAAGTCTTTCTAATGGAGATCTGCCCGAAGCGTGGTTTAGCGCAACGTCCAATATTACTGCAATTCCATTTTGATGACATCTGTCGATAAATTCTTTGAATTTTTCTGGTGTTCCATAAGCTTTATCTAAAGCTAAGTGAAATCCTGGATTATATCCCCAGGAATTATTTCCATCAAATTCCATTACCGGCATTAGCTCGATTGCGTTGACATTCAATCCTTTGATATAAGGAATTTTGTCAATCATCGATTGCCAGTTTTTCTGCTCTGTAAAATCTCTTACTAAAGCTTCGTAAACAATTAGATTTTGTTTTGCTGGTTTTTGAAAGTTAGTAACAGTCCAATTGTAAACAGGTTTTGCGGTTTGAATTACTGAAACATCATATTGTTGGCCCGCAGGGTAAGCTGGTAAATTAGGATAAGTTGATGAAGCGATCCAAGGATCGTCATCTGGAGACAACACCAAAGTAGAATATGGATCGGCAACTTTCACTCCGTCATTGGTTCTGTATTGAAAAGTGTAAACCTGCTGAGGTGTCAGTCCTGTGATTTCTAGCCAAAAAAGATCAGTATTATTGGTGTCTCTTTTCATAACATAATTAGAGGAAATCTGCCAATTGTTAAAACTTCCAAGGACATGCACGTAATTCTTAAAAGGCGCATATAATGCTACTCCAACTTTCGTTGGATCATTAGGATTATAAGTAATACCCTGTCTCATATAAGAAGGCATCGTAGCACTTTGAGAAGTTGGTGTCGGAGAAACTACAAAATTAGAAGTCAAAGTAGTTCCAGATGCTGTCGCAGAAACCTCAATATTATTATCCGCGATAACGTTTAATGAAGTATTAATTGTGGATACATTGCTTGCTGTATAAATTGTATTACCATTCGATTTTACAACATAATTAGCAGGTAATGAAGTGCTGTAAGTTATAGGAAAATTACTTCCTGAAGTTACAAAATTGACAGTTCCGTTTTGTGGAGTAGTGGCTGTAAACTGGAATCTTCCTACCTCTGAATAAATATCCTGAGACTGTCCGTTTCCTGTTTTGGTTTTCAATAAAAATCCAATTCTTCCTATGCCATTTCTGTTGTAGAAAGTTTTAGGGACAAAAGTCATTGTATAAGTATCATTACCAGAGTTGTAAGTCAACTTGTTTGCTTCATTAGATGATGCCCAAGTCCCATTGGTAGGGCAATCTAAACTGTTAGCATCATTGATGTCATATGACCAGGCCCACAGATATAGTGCGTTATTGGTTACGCCCCAAGTGGCCTCGTTGATGCTGCTTCCATTAAAAGTAATGGTAATCGGTTCGTCTTCGTTAAAGCTGCCAGGACTTATGGTCGAGATGACCGTCTGTGTCTGCGCAAAGCTAATGGTCGCAATAAAGATTGCGATCAGATTGTAAAAAAATTTCATAAGGTCTATATATTAAGACGATAAATATATTAATTTTTACATCACAATTTACATTTTTATTTTAATGAATTAAAACGTTATAATTATTTGATTTTCAGTTGTTTGTTTTAATTTAATTTCCGCATTTCTATATTTAATATTAATTTAATATTAACCAAATTTTAATGTAAAGTTGTTTTTTTAAGAAATTTTCGTTTAAATGATTTTTGTAATTTTTTGTAAAATAATCAACGATATATTTTTATAGTTCGTATAAATTTCTATAAATTTACGACCAGGTAAAAAATAATGAATATTTGAATTAGTTAAATGCGAATTTTAAATTTAATATTAAAACCTTAAAATTCGTTAATTGTTTTTGCTTAATTAAATGTTTGTTTTAAATTGCAATAAAAATTAATAATAAAAAATTATGAAGAGTGCATCTGAATCTGGTTATCATTTAGACGGAGTAGACAAAGAGATTATTTATATGTTAATGGATAATGCCAAAACATCTCTCGCTCACATCTCTAAGCACGTTGGGATTTCTACAACTGCAGTTCATCAGAGAATCAAAAAATTAGAACAAGCGGGCGTAATAGAAAATTCTATCTCGTTTCTAAACCCAAGAAAAATTGGCTACAAAGTAGTTTCGTATATTGGTGTTTTCTTGGAGCAACCAAGTCATTATCAGGATGCTATCAAGAACCTCAACTTGGTAAATGAAGTGGTTGAAGCACATTACACCACAGGAAATTATACGATTTTCTTAAAAGTACTTTGCAAAGACAATGATCATCTGATGCAGATTCTTAACAAAATCCAAAAACTGAAGGGTGTGACAAGAACAGAAACGATTCTTTCCCTGGAGCAAAGCATCAGCAGACAATTGAAAGTTTAATCAAATTGATATAATCGCAAAAGGATACAAATTATTTGTATCCTTTTTTTTATTTTTGTAATTATGGAAATCAATCAATATTTAGACTCAACATATCTGAAATTGCCGGCTCAGTCTGGATTGTCAGAAGAACAGACTTTCGAAACCGTAAGAGCATTGACCGATGAAGCCATTGCTTATAACTTCAAAGAAGTAATGATTCGTCCGAATTATGTGAAATTAATCAAGGATTATTTGTTATCAAAAAATTCCGAAGTTTTGGTAGGAACAGTTATCGGTTTTCACGAAGGAACTTATTCTGTTGAAGAAAAATTAGCGGAAGCAAATCAGGCAGTTTTGGATGGTGTAGATGAGTTGGATTATGTTATCAATTATGAAGCTTTCAAAGCTGGAAAACTGGATTTAGTTGAAAAAGAATTTGTTGAAGGAACTAAATTGGGTCTGAACTTCGGAAAAACTGTAAAGTGGATTATCGAAATCGCTGCTCTTTCCGATGCTCAAATTGCGGATTTAACGGCAAACATCTGGAAATGGGCACAAGAAAATTTTGAAGAAAAAGATTTCTCCAGAATTTTTGTTAAATCTTCCACAGGATTTTATGTAACAGAGGGTGGAAAACCAAATGGAGCCACTTTCGAAGGCGTGAAAATAATGCTTGATAATGCGGGTAAACTTCCGGTAAAAGCAGCGGGTGGTGTAAAAACTCCTGAAGATGCAGAAAAAATGATTAAACTAGGAATCCAAAGAATCGGAACTTCTGCTGCAAAGGCACTTCTTGGCGAAGGTGAAGCCGGGTCAGGATATTAATTAATCGATAAAACATAAGCCTCCCGGAAATGATTTCGGGAGGTTTTTTATGACTTTAAGTTTTGAATTAGTGTCCTCCAAAAAACTCAAGCATCGTTTCCAGAGCATTTTCAGAATGCATCTTTTCTCCGTTTTCAAGAGATTCTCTTGCAGCTTCTGATGCTCTTTTTCTCATTTTAATTTCATATTCAGAAATAGCTTCTGTCAAAGAATTGTATTTTTGTGAAGTCAGGTATTCACTCAATTCCAAAGCGTCCAGCATTGCCATATTGGCACCTTCGCCGGCAAATGGAGGCATGACGTGTGCTGCATCACCAATCATTGTTAAGTTGGATTGAGTTTCCCAGGTTTGATTCAAGGGCGTACAATAAATAGGTCTCGGAATAAATGGCGTTTCTGCATTTTCAAATAATTCATACCAGATATTGCCCCATTTGTGATAATTGATTTTGAACCATTCCATAATCTGTAACTTACTATTAAAGTCCAGGCCGCTTTCTGAAGCCCAATTTTCGTCCGCCTTAAAACTTGCGTAGAATCCAATATCACCATTGCCTTTTTGTCCCATCAGAATATTTTTCTCATTTCCGAAAGCCATTATTTTTCCACCATTAATCAGAGAATTCATATTTGGAACTTTGATTTTTGATTGATAAATATTTCCCTCAAGCATTAATATTCCGGAATAGAACGGTTTGATGTCCGTAATGTAAGGACGGATCTTGGAATTGGCACCATCAGAAGCAATCACAATATCTGCATAAACGGATTCTCTATTTTTGAAATTCAATTTCCAGCCTTCATCTTGCTTTTCCATTGAGATGAAATGACTGTTCCACATCACAGTTTCCGATTCCAAAGATTCCAGCAAAATTTTCCTTAATGCGCCACGGTCGATCTCAGGACGGAAATGTTCGTGACCAAAGTTTTCCTCAAGATTTGTTTCGTGATCACTGTAGAAAACTTCCGCTTTTTCATTTACAATTAATGTTTTATCTGCGCCTGGAAGAAAGTTTTCCTTGAATTCTTTTAAAAGATCAGCTTTTCGGATCGCAGCCAATCCAGAGTCTTCGTGAAGGTCAAGAGTCGAACCTTGGACTCTTGCATTTTTATCAAGATCTCTTTCGTAAACTTTTACATCAGCACCTTTCATTTGTAAAAGTCTGGCTAAAGTCAATCCTCCGGGACCGCCTCCAACGATGGCGATTTTTTTATTATTGATGAGCATAATTTTAATTTTATGCTGCAAAATTACTTGGTGTGATAAACCAAAAATTGTAAAAATCGGTCGTTTTGATTTTTGAATAGTTCTTTGGGAGAAACGCCGGACAGCTTTTTAATCTCTTTAATAAAGTGAGACTGATCCGTAAAATTAAGCTGAGGAAAAAGATTGCCGTCTTTGATATGAAAAAGCGAAGCCTGAAATCGAAGAATATTACAATAAAACTTTAGCGAAATTCCCAAATGCTTTTTGAAGTAACGGTTAATCTGTCTTTCTTCCCATACTATTTTTTCTGAGAGTTCTTTGATACTTATTTCACCATCTGTTTCGAAAATTAAATTGAATAATTTCAGTTTTCTTTCATCCAATTTTTCAGGTAAAAGTGACTTGATTATCAGAATAGCTTTTTCACAAAATGCTTCAAAATGATCCAGATCATTAATATTGAAATCCCAGAAATTATTTGGTAATTCCATTCCGCTGTCTACAAATTTTGCAATGGATTGATGGAGAATGTATTCCAACGCCAACGGATTAAAACTTATGGCAAAGAAAGAAGTAATATCTGTTTTCGGCATTGGTTTAGGTTTGGTTTCCAAACCCATCAGTACAATTTGAAGCTGATTGTCCGAAGTTTTACAAAAAAGCAAATCTATTTTTCCGTTTGGAATAATGACGCCTTCTTTTTGACTTGATAGATTCTGTAAAGACGAAAAACAATACACATAATCAGCAATCGATTGATCGGGTTTGATGAGTTTGTATTCTAATTCGGTATTCATTTTTTTTATCAGCAAATCATATTTTTATTTACTGTCAGAAGGTTCCCAGAGTTCAATTTTATTCCCGTCAGAATCTAAGATGTGAACGAATTTTCCGTAATCCGAATCTTCAATCTCATCAAGAATAGTTACACTGTTTTCTCTTAGATTTTTCACCAGTTCTTCTATGTTCTGAACGCGGTAATTGATCATAAATTCCTTTTTCGAAGGGGAAAAATAACTGCTTCCGGTTTTGAAAGGACTCCATTGCATAGACTCAACGATGTCCGGCTCTGCACTGTTTCTGGACTCAAATGAAGCGCCCCATTCTGTGGTATCCATCCCAAGATTTTTGGCGTACCAGTCTCTGGTTTCTTTCGGATCATCAGAGAAAAAGAAAATACCGCCGATGCCTGTTACTTTTGGAGTTTTGTCTGAATTTTCCATAGTTAAATTATTTTATTTAAATCAAATATAATTATTTTATTCCGACAATTTACTCCGCAACCCAAACACTCACATTCCCTGCGGGACAAGGAAAATCTGCCCAGCCATTTTCGTCTATTGTAACTTTGTTGTCCAAATGTCCGGTAAAATCATAGAAAGTCTGTCCCGCATATCGTTTTCCAATTTCCATTGGTTTGTGATAAGCATCTTTGTTACTCAAAACTACAGCGCAGCCGGAATGTTCCTCATCACCTTCACGGATCCAGCCAAGACAATGCGCATCTTCAAAATAATCTCTCTGATTGCCATATGCGAAGTCTTTTCTGGCTTTCAAAAGTTCTTCAATAGCGTCTACTTTGTCAAGAAATATTTCATGCTCAATGCCATCTTCTCCGTGATCTTTGTAAGTTGCTCCGTAAAGATCGGGATAGAAAACACAAGGATATCCGTCTTTTCTTAATAAAATCAAAGCATAAGCTAACGGTTTGAACCAAGTCTCAACCGGCGCTTCCAAAGCCTGAAGCGGTTGCGTGTCGTGATTGTCAACTACTGTTACGGCTTTGTCCGGATGAGAAGCGACTAATGTTTCATTGAAGATTTGTCTTAGATCATAATCCGGCGTTTTGGAAGCCACATGCAGATTATTCTGAAGAGAAGAATCGAACAGACTCATACAACCTTCTGTAGCATCTATATACGCTTCCAAAAGTTTCAACTCGCCGGGTGCCCAATATTCGCCAACTGCAAAAATGTTTTTCCCGGTGTTGGATCTCAGAACCGTGAGCCACTCTTTGTAGAAATCCGGTGAGATGTGTTTTACTGCGTCGAGACGAACGCCGTCAAAATCTGTCTGGTCGTGGTACCATTTTCCCCAATGATTCAGTTCTTCGCGCACGAATGGATTCCGATGTTCGATGTCATTGTACATTAAGTAATCGTAGTTTCCTTTTTCGTTATCCACGATATTATCCCAGCCATCGCCGAAATCATTAATGATTCTGTAGATACTTGTTTCTTTTCCTTCTGCATAATCCACACCTGTAAAACAAGTGAAGTCCCATTTGAAATTAGAATAAGTATCGCCTCTCCCAGGGAATATGAATTTGGTAAAAGATTCGATTTCGATGACATCGGAGATTTCTTTGTTACGATCTTCTTCGTCAACTTCTATCACTTTGAATTTCTCCAGCTCGTCGCCACCAGCTTTATGATTGAGAACGATGTCGGCAATGACCTGGATGTTATTTTCCTTCAAAGCTTTTACAGCGACAAGATATTCATCCTTTGATCCGTATTTTGTGGCCACATTTCCTTTTTGGTCAAACTCTCCAAGGTCGAAAAGGTCATAAGGGTCATATCCGACAGAGTATCCTGCATTGGTGCTTTTGTAAGCCGGTGGCAGCCAGGCTGCTGTAATGCCAAGGTCAGATAAATATTGTGATTGGTCTTTTGTGTGTTTCCATAGGAAAGAGTCACCCTCGGTGTACCAATGGAAAAACTGTATCATAGTCCCGTTCATAAGATTGTAGATTTTTTCAGATGGTTTGATTTGATGTTGTCGACTATGAAAATATCAAGCCACACAGGAAGATTAAAGATAAAAGTAAAAAGAATCAAATTCAGGCAAAAGGTTTACTGACGAGGCAAAAAGGCTGGAAGATGAATGTTAAAGGCTAAATCAATAATGATAAAGTATCGACGAATAGTCTTAAAGACTGGATGAGTAATGATAAAGCCTATATAGCGAAATTTAAAGACTGGATATCGAGCTTTAAAACCTCGATTTCGAATGATAAAGTTTATAATAGTAATGATTAAATGTACACTTCGAATGTTTAAGATTGGATAATTAGTCTTAAAAGCTATAAGTTGAATATCAATGACACATCGAACAATATTATAAGGAATGATTCAATCAAAAAGTGTTGTTGATTTGTCTGGAAGATATTAATCAATCATTACCAAACTCTTCAAAAGGAATTTTCAGCTGAACAGAAACCTGCTTTTTCTCTTCTGTATTGAGGTTTGATAATGATAATCCAAGTAATCTGATTGCTTTGTCAAAAGGTCTCAGTTCCCAAAGTTGTTTCGCAGTGTTGTAGAATTTCTCTGCATTTTCGAAATAGAGTTCCTGCGTTTTGCTTCTGGTGTAAAGTGTGAAATCTTTGTATTTTATTTTTAAAGTCAAAGTTTTCCCTTTGATTTCTCTTTTACCGAGACGCTCTTCCAGTTCCAGACTCAGGGATTTCAGTTTTTGATCGATTTCTTCATCTTCATTGATGTCATCCCAAAATGTCCGTTCCACTGCGACACTTTTCTGGATTCGATTGGGTTTCACTTCGCCGTTGTGGATTCCCCGGACGACGTTGTAATAGTATTTTCCGGATTTGCCAAAGAGTTTTTCCAGCTCGTCAAGAGATTTTGCCTTCAAATCAGAACCTTTGAAGATGTGCAAAGTGTGCATTCTATTGGCAGTGACTTTCCCAACGCCGTAGAATTTCTCTATCGGAAGATTTTCCAGAAACTCGTTGATCTTTGTTGGATGAATGGTTTTTTGCCCATTCGGTTTGTTGATGTCCGATGCGACTTTTGCCAGGAATTTATTGATAGAAATTCCTGCCGAAGCAGTCAATCCCGTTTCTTCATAAATTCGTTGGCGGATTTCTTTGGCGATGTCATTTGCAGATTCAATTCCTTTTTTATTTTCGGTAACGTCCAGATAAGCTTCGTCGAGAGAAAGTGGTTCTACGAGATCTGTATATTCGTGGAAGATATTTCTGATTTTGCCTGATATTTCTTTGTATCGGGAAAATCTCGGTTTCACGAAAATCAGATGCGGACATTTTTCTCTGGCAGTTTTGCTGGGCATTGCAGATCTTACTCCAAATTTTCTGGCTTCATAACTTGCTGCTGCAACCACGCCACGATGTCCGCCGCCAACGGCAATGGCTTTTCCACGCAAGCTCGGATCGTCGAGCTGCTCAACAGAGGCATAAAATGCGTCCATATCTACGTGGATTATTTTGCGCTGCATCTTTTTAAGAAGTTAGAAATGAGATTTTAGAATTTAGATTTTGATTCGGTTACAAAAGTTTTATTCTTTACTCAATACAAATTTAATCAAAAAAAAATCCCGAAAATTTCGGGATGATGTTCTTATTGTTATCAATCTTGTTTATCTTTTAAGTAATTACTTGCATTCGTGTTTTTAGGATTAAGCTCCAGTGATTTTTTATAATTAATTATTGCTTCTTTCCGATTACCTAGTGATTCCAAAGTTTCTGCATAACTATCGTAAACATTCGCACTGTTTGGAAACAACAAGGTGTTTAATTGGAAAACTTGCAATGCTTCGTTTTTCTTTTCTTGTTCTAGAAGTTGATATCCCCAGGAATTTATTTCGTCTTCGGAAAGTTTAAAATCTTTGTTGTTTTTTCTAATTTTCGTATAAATTTTAAAACCGCTTTGAAATTTATTCTCAATAAGTTGCTGACGTAATAATTTTAGATTTTTACTTAATCCAAAGCCATTTTTAACTTTCATATCCGGGAAGTAGTAGCCGGCAATTTCATCAATAAACCATTCGGGATTGGAACCTTGAAGATTGGTTAAAACCACAATTGAAAGATCATCCTTTGGGTAGAGAAATAATGCCGAACGCATTCCGCCAACCGGAGCTGCAGCAGGATGGTCTTCTCTATCAACTGTTGGCCAGCCCAGCGCATATCCATTGGTCAATTTGTTAAAACCATCGATATGTCCATCGTTTAATTTTACAGAAGTGAAAAGTTGTTGAACACTGTTTTTATTTTGTAATAATTTTCCGTTTTGCAATGCGATAAGCCATTTGCTTAGATCTTCGGAGGTGGAAATGATGCCTGTCGCAGTTCTGAAGAATACGGGAAATGTAGCAAAAGCATTGTGCAGTTTTCCGTCATTGATCCATTTGCCATCCGTATTAATAATTGTGGAATATGAACCAGCATTGTTTGGGATGATATCGTTGGAGTCTCCAAACTGTGTGGCAGTCATATTACAAAGCTTAAATTGATTTTCTTCAATAAAATGTGTGAAATGTTTACCGCTTAATTTCGTGATGACTTTTCCTAAAATATAATATCCCGTTTGGTTATAACTGAATCTTTCTCCGGGTTTAAATTCCATCGGCAATGTCTTTACCAGTTCCCAGTTTTTCTCTTCAACACCATTGCCTAGAACCTGTTCTTTTTCATCGATATTGTTAGGAAGTCCGGACGTGTTACTTAATAATTGTGTGATAGTTATAGATTTCCATTCGTTGGGTATGTCCGAAATATATAGAGAAATGGGATCATCTATTTTTAATTTTCCTTGCTCTTTTAATTGCATAATTGCTACTCCTACAAAAGCTTTTGTCATAGAGTTGATCGAGAAAGTAGTTTTGGAATTGGTTGGAACCTGATGTTCCAGATTCGCAAAGCCATAATTGCTTAATTTTTCTAACTTTCCATTTTTAATAATAGCCAACTGGAGTCCAGGGATTTTCATTTGTGTCATCTTATCCTTGACAAATATGTCGATACTGTCAGAAGCATTTTGGGATAATAGTTGATTTGACAAAATTGTAATAAAGATTAGCAGGAAAAATTTTCCTATTATTAATTTTTTCATTCAGAATTATTTAATAGATAGACAATTGTAAAAGTCATTTTATTACATTGACTCATAAGCTTGCAGGAAGTTAATAATTTAAACGAAAAAAATCCCGAAAATTTTCGGGATAATGTTATTTTGTATAGTTGTCAATTGTTTTTTGAATGTCCGGATCGTCGGGTGTGATGGCGTAATATTTTGCAATCCCTGATTTCTGATCTACAACAATATATCTCGGGATCCAGTTGAGGTCCACATAATTATTGAAATTATTTTTCCAACCTGATGCGAACCAATAATTTTCTTTATCCGTCATCTCAAATTTTTCAAGACTTTTATCAAAACCTTCTTTTGAGCGTTCCAGTGAAAGAAATACAAAGTCAATATTTGGATTTTGAGCTTCTAATTCTTTGGCTTTGGGGAAAGCTTTCAAACAATCTTTGCACCAGCCAGCCCAGAAATCGAGAATCAATATTTTGCCTTTGTGCTGTTTTAGAATCTGATTGACGGAAATCTCTTTCCCGTTTTTATCCTGTAGTTTTTGAGCTAATGCTTCTTTGGAAAAATTCGTTTTCAGCACTTTTGGCACTTCCTGAGAAAAACCGAATTGAAACACGAATAATAAGATGTAAACTGAAATCCTCTTCATTTTAATACGTTTTAGTAAGACAAAGATAGGTCATAAATTAGATTTCAGAAAATCATTCATCTGTTCTCCAATTTCATTAATGGTTGAAAGAACAGCTTCGTTTTTCGTGCGGTTGATTGCTTCGGAATCATTGAGTTCATTTTCCTTTTTCCTGGATTGAACATCTTTCGTGACGATGGTAGTGAACGGAATCAAGCCTGTTTTGACATCCATTATAATAAGTTGCGTGGTCGCAAAAGCCTTAATGTCGGTCTTGCTGAACATTTTATATTTTGAATAAATATCGCTGCTGATAGAATAGACCACAACAATGTCAGATTGTGTTCTGATGGCTGCTTCCCGAATATTGGTAAAGCTGAGATTATTAGAAATCAATAAGTCAGGAATGAGTTTGACTGATTTTACTTTACCGGAATTTTTCAGGTTTTGCGTAAACAAATCCAGATAAGATTGTTGTGTTTTGAGATATTCTTCATCACTCCAGTAATATTTTCTTTGAGATGAATTGCTTTCAAGTTTTACGATAGCCACTCTCAGGTTTTCAGAAAGTTTGAATTTTCCTGTCAGTATTTTTTGAATATTTTCTTCTGAGATAGAAGCGTTTTTGTCATTGAATAATGATTGCGTAATAGATTCGCTGTCACTGGAATAATAATCGGATGATGGACTGCTGAGTTCTCTGGAGGTAACGCAAGACATTAATAAAGTGAAAGCAGAAATCAGATATATAATTTTTTTCATATAATTTTTAACTCTACAACGATTTGGCTATCAGGAATAGTATCTGTTAATGAAAAAAGCCATAATTGAGATCGATAATAAAAATGAACCTGGATGTATTGAAAAAGTTGTAATTTTAAATTATCTTTTTACATTTGGCAAAAATTATTAATGGGATACACGGATTTCATCAAAAGAAAATTTGAGAGATTTGATGAAAGTTTTTATCAGGAAATTAGAGAGCACGGCATTTTTACATCGGTGGATGCCAAGCAGGAATTGATTTCAGAAGGTGAGAAAGTCAAATTTATTCCTTTTCTGATAAAAGGTTCTGTAAAAGTTTATAACCTGCACGACGGTAAAGAGTTGGTGTACTATTATATTTCTCCGGACGAAAGTTGCATTATGACTTTTTCTACGATATTTACGGATAAAGTGAGTCGCATTTATGCCGTCTCAGAAGAAAAATCTGATGTTCTCCTACTACCGGTTTCTCAATTTTTAATCTGGCTTCAGAAATATCCCAAACTGAACCAAATGTTTTTCCTCGAGTATGATTCACGATATAAATTTATGATGGAAACCATCAACAAAATTGTTTTCCAAAAGCTGGACCACAGAGTTTTAGAATATTTGCAAGAACGAACCAAAAGAAGTGAAACACAGTTGGTAAAGGTCTCTCACAAAAAAATTGCAGATGAATTGGGAACGGCGAGAGAAGTCGTAAGTCGCATTCTGAAAAAATTCGAGAGAGAAGGTTTGATTACACAGAGCCCATTGGGCATAGGAATAATTGAAAAGCGGTGACTTTAGTCACCGTTTTTTTTTGTACAGACATCATAATTTTGAATAAAAAGGTTATATGTCAAAACTTCTATCATTTATCTCTTTATTCATTCTGATTTTCTCTTATGCGCAGGACGATTTGTTAAAAGAAATCGATACTGTCAAAACCGAAGTGCCTTATTCTCCCAGCTTCAAAGCATTGCAGGTTGTTACCGCACAATCCACAAAAATGCCTACAAAAAAAGAATTCTATCTTGACATTTCTCACAGATTTGGTGATGTGAGCGATGGTTTTAAAAATTTCTTCGGACTGGACAATGCGACGACAAAACTAGGCGTCATCTATGGATTAAGAGATTGGCTTGCGCTAAGCGCTTCCAGACATACTTACCAGAAAACCTATGAGTTTGGTGCAAAATACAGACTTTTCAAACAGGAAAAAGAATCGCCTTTTGATATTGTAGGCTACAATGTTTTGGATATTAATTCGGAACTTAGAAAAGATGATTTCCCAAAGTTGGAATTCTCCGACCGATTTGCTTATCTGTCACAATTGTTGATCTCCAGAAGATTCACAGAAAATCTAACCTTGCAATTGATGCCAAGCTTTGTTCATAAAAATCTCATCGAACCAACGATTGACAGCAAAAATCTCTTCTCAACAGGTTTAGGGGGACGATATAAAATCTCGAAACGCGTTTCTATCAATGCAGAATATTTCTACAACTTCGAGGATAAGAATTTTTACAAAAATCCTTTGTCTGTAGGAATGGACATCGATACGGGCGGACACGTTTTCCAGTTGGTTTTCAGTAATTCCCAAGCCAATACAGAAACTGGTTATATTTCCAATGCAACTGGCAACTGGGGAAAAGGTCATTTCTTTTTTGGATTCAATCTTTACAGAGTTTTTTAAAATGCTGATTATGAAAAGTACAATAAAGTTAGTCGTTCCGATTTCAGGATTTTTGATGTTGATGAGTTGCGATACCAAAACTTTTGAAGAAATTTCTGATGTGAAGCCGATTACAGAAACGGTGAGCTATAACAAGAATGTGAAAGCAATCATTGATAATAATTGTGTCGTTTGCCACTCGCCGACAGGTTCTAATCCGTATTTCCCGTTGACAGATTACACCGCAGTGAAAAATTCGATTGACAATATCTTAGACAGAATCCAAAGAGCAAACGGCGATCCTTTGAAAATGCCTCAGGGCGGAACATTGTCTCAGGATGATATCAATATGATCATCAAATGGAAAGCAGACGGTTTGCCGGAAAATTAATATAAAAAAGAAAAGAAAAATGAAATCTATTGTTGTTTTAATGAGTTTGATGTTAAGCTCGAGTTTTGCCTTTGCTCAAAAATATTCTACCAAAGCTGGGAAAATTACCTTTGAAGCTTCGGTTCCGCTATTTGAAGATGTGTATGCTGAGAATAACAATTCGACAGCAATTCTGAATTCCGATACTGGTGATATTGCTTCGCTTGCGATGGTCAATGCATTTACTTTTAAATCCAGCCTGATGCAGGAACATTTCAATGAAAACTATGCCGAATCTGCAAAATATCCAAAGACCAGTTTCAAAGGAAAAATCCAGAATTTCAATAAAAGTGATCTGTCCGCCAAACCAAAAGCTTACACCATTTCCGGAACATTGAATTTTCACGGTGTTGATAATGCGGTTCAATCGACGGTCAATGTTTATCTGAAAGATGATAAAATAGTAGTTCAAGGCAAATTTGTGGCGAAAACAGCAGATTACAAAGTCAAAATTCCAAAAATGGTTGCTGCAAAAGTGGCGGAAAATGTGAATGTGAACTATAACTTCTTACTTCAGAAATAATGAAAAAATATTTAATCATCATTCTAATATCAATATTTGGGTTGAGTTTTTCTCAGACTAAAAACATTTTTGATGTTGCCCGAAGCGGGACTGTTGACGAAATGAAAACATTAGTTAGCCAAAATCCGGATATCATTAATTCTAAAAACGAAAGAGGTTTTACACCTTTGATTTTGGCTTGTTACAGAGGCAATACAGAAGTCGCAAAATATCTGATTGATAATGTGAAAGATTTGAATTACCTCAGTCAGGAAGGTACAGCACTTTCATCGCTTTGTATTAATTATAATAAAGAGCTTGTAGAAAAAATATTAGCAAAAAATGCGGACCCGAATATTCAGGATTCTTTTGGAAATACGCCTCTTTTATGGGCGGTAAAAAGAAATAATATGGAACTTGTAAGCATCTTGCTGAAAAATAAAGCAGACATTAATATGAAAGATTCTATGGGCGTTTCTGCTTTTGAGTATGCTTTGAAATCCAATAATAACGAGTTAATTAATCTTCTAAAACATTAAAAATATGGCTAAAAACTTACTAAAGATGCTTCCGCTATTGATTGGTGGAGCGATGTTTTCTCAATTTTCTACTGGAGTTGTCAGCTTGCCAACTACAGCAATGACAATAAAAATTGATACGGACGCAACCAATGTCACGATGACACTTTCTGGAAGCAATACAGCTTGGTTAGGCGTGGGCTTTGGTCCGGCGGGAATGGCTTCAGGAACTGATGGTTTCATTTATAACAGCACCGCCAATAGGAATTATACATTCAGCGGTATTGGTGTGCCACCTTCTGCGGATGCTGCGCAAAACTGGACAGAACTTTCCAACACTGTTGCTTCAGGAGTAAGAACTTTGGTTGTTAGAAGGACACTTGCAGGCGGTGCGGGTGATAAGGTATTTACAAATGCTGCTGGAACTTTAAATATTTTTTATGCTAAGGGAACTTCTACCAGTTTGGCTTATCACGGAGCAGGGAACAAAGATTATGCGACATTAACTTTGTCACCTTCTCTGGCAGTTGATGACGTTAATGCTTCTGCTAAGAAAGTTGGCATTTATCCAAATCCTGTAAAAGATGTTTTGAATTTGACCAATTCGGATAAGATCAATTCGCTTAAAGTTTATGATTCTACAGGGAAGCAGGTTCTATCTCAGAAATCTGCCGCAACAATGGATGTTTCTCAATTGACAAAAGGCGTCTATTTCATTGAATTTGAAAATATAGACGGCTCGAAGAGTTATGAGAAAATAATTAAAAACTAACGAAAAATCCTCAGAAATTTCTGAGGATTTTTAATTTTATTTAACTGTAATTCTTTACGACGCCTTTCACTATTTTGATGACATTCGGCATTGCTTTGTCGGCCGCTTCCAAAACTTCGTCGTGAGAAACTGCGAAGGCAATATCTGGTCCGCCTAAATCTGTGATGATTGATAGGCAGAAACAATCCATTCCCTGGTGTTTTGCAACAATCACTTCCGGAACTGTACTCATTCCAACCGCATCTCCGCCAATTGCTTTTATCATTCCGTATTCTGCAGGCGTTTCAAAAGTTGGGCCCGTCAGCGCTACATAAACACCTTCTTTTAGGTCAATGTTTTCCTGAACGGCGATGTTTTTAGCTAAGGTAATCATTTGACGATTATAGGGCTCGCTCATATCCACAAAACGAGGTCCGAATTCGTCCAGGTTTTTTCCTCTTAATGGATGTTCCGGCAACATATTGATGTGATCTGTTACCAACATAATATCTGCTACTTTGAAGTTTGGATTCACGCCACCACAAGCATTAGACAAAATCAAATTCTTAATGCCTAACAAATGAAAAACTCTAAAAGGAAAAGTTACCGTTTCGATAGAGTGACCTTCGTAATAATGGAAACGTCCGCTCATCATCAGTACTTTTTTGCCCTCGAGGATTCCATATATTAATTTTCCGCCGTGACCAACGACTGTGGTTTGAGGGAAATTCGGGATGTCTTTATAATCTAAAGTATGAATCGCCTCAACCTCGTGCTGAAGTTTTCCTAAACCAGAACCCAAAACAATTGCAAAATCGGGAATTTCACCGATAATGTTTTTGATGAATTCTGCTGTTTCTTTATACTTTTCTAACATAGTTTTGAATGATATTGTTAAACTCTTCCCGTTTGTCAATTTCTACATTAATAGGCCAATAGAAAATCTTATTTCTAAGATAATCAAATGTTTTCAGGCGGACGTAATCTTTTTCGGTAGTCAAAATCACTTTGTATTCGCCTAGTTTTTTATATTCTGCCGTAATTTTTTTGATGTCATCATCTGTAAAATTATGATGGTCTTTGAACTGAAGATGCTTTACTTTTTTATTGTATTTGGAAATCTCCTTTAAAAGTTGAGAAGGATTCGCAATTCCGGTAATCAACAAAACATCGTAATAATCCAGATTTTTCACAGGCATCATACTATCGAGTCCTAAGATATTATCATCATAGGAAATCGCTGAAAAGAAAACTTTCTGATAATGCTGAGGTCTGATTCTGGAAATGTAAAACTGCTTTTTTTCCTCGGTCAAATCATCCGGACATTTGGTGACCATAATGATATTCGCACGGCTCATTCCGTTTCTGCTTTCTCGCAAATCGCCAGCAGGTAAAATGAAATCTTTGAAATAAGGGTCGTTGTAATCTGTCAGAAGAAGATTCATTCCCGGTTTTATGGCGCGGTGCTGATAACTGTCGTCCAGAAGCAGAACTTCCAAATCCATATCGGCAATGATTTTCTTAGCGCCAAAAACACGGTCTTCGCAAACGCCGATGACGAAACGATTTCTGAAACGTTCGAACAACTGCATCGGCTCGTCGCCAACAATCTTATAATTGCTGTCGTAATTCACAATGCCATAGCCTTTGGTCACACGGCCGTAACCGCGGGAAAGCACACCAGTTCGGTAGAATTTCGACAGATATTCTGCCAGATACATTACCATCGGCGATTTTCCACTGCCACCAACCGACAGGTTCCCAACACCAATGATTGGTGTTTTGAATTTCGTAGAAGAAAAAATTCCCCAATCATACATTCGGTTTCTAACAGAAGTTCCCAAATGATAACCCAAGGAAAAAGGGTAGAGATACCATCTTTTCATAGATTGCAAAAGTACAATTTTCAAAATTCTAACAGCAATAATTTCGAAGACTAAAATGTTAAATTCTAACTTTATGGCGAATCGATATAAACCTTATCTTTGCATTCTTATAAATATTGAATATGATATTATCTATGACAGGTTTTGGGAGAGCCGAAACTGTTTATAAAGGGACAAAAATTACCGTTGACATCAAATCGCTGAACAGCAAGAACTTTGATTTGAATGTTAAAACACCATTGAGATATAAAGAAAAAGAATTTGACATCAGGAAACTGTTGAATGACAAAATCCTTCGTGGGAAAGTCGATTGTTACATCAACTGCGAAAGTCTGGAAGACAGCAACGATGTGAAAATCAATCAGGATATTGTCAAGAATTATATTGAGCAATTGAGAGCCGTGGCATCTGACGCACCAGATTTCGAATATCTGAAAATGGCAGTGAGAATGCCCGATGTTTTATCAACCAAAAACTCAGAATTAGAGGAAGATGAATGGAAAGCGCTTATGGAAGTAGTAAAAGATTCTGTTTCTAAGTTTATAGAGTTCCGTCAAACGGAAGGAAATAATCTTTCTGAAGAAATAGAAAAAATTGTTCAAAATATCGAATATAACCTGAGCCAGGTTGCTCAATATGAGGAAGAAAGAATCCAGCCAATCAAAGATCGCTATCAAACGGCATTGAAGAATTTTGAGAATATTGATGAAACGAGATATTATCAGGAAATGGTTTATTTTGTTGAGAAATTGGATATTTCAGAAGAAAAAGTTCGTCTTTCTCAACACATCAAATATTATCTTGAAGTGATGAAAAACGAAGATTTCAACGGAAAGAAATTGGGTTTCATTGCTCAGGAAATGGGAAGAGAAATCAATACTTTGGGTTCAAAAGCCAACCATTCTGAGATTCAGAAATTGGTGGTCGAGATGAAGGATGATTTAGAGAAAATCAAGGAGCAAACTTTGAATGTTCTTTAGAAGAAACAAGATAAAAGGTAAAAGAATCAAGTAAAGAAAGCTTCGAAGAAGCGAAATGTTTGTAGAAAACCAATGTTAAAATAAAAAAAAGTTCCGTAGGAATGACACATTCAATATGCGTTTTTTATTAACACTTTACTTTTTGCTTTCATTTTCATTTTTGAAATCACAAAATGTAGATTCTCTCGCTAATATTCCCTCTGAACTGAAAGAAACTGAAATCAGAATCTACAAATACAGAGGAATTTACAATAGCGGAAATGTTTTTAGAATTTATAAAGACAATAAAATTTGGAAAGCAGAATTGATTCAATGGTTTTTACCAAAAGAAATCAGAAAAGATGAATTTGAATTGATAAAACCGAAAATAACAATCCTAAAACCTCAAAAATCTTTAGAAGAATTATTTTTAAATCTTCGAGCCTTAAATATCGAATTCCTTCCAAAAGAAGAATATTTTCAATATAAAAAGACAAGTAATAAAAAAGTGGTTTTTGATGAAGATGAAAAAGCTTTTTTGATTCATCAAGAATTAACATCAGTTTTAGGAACAGGATATTTAGTAAAATACCAATCTGGGAAAAATCGAAATGAATTTGATTACAGTAATCCTGAGAGTTATTTGAAAAAATATCCAGGGATTGATGAACTCATTAGTTTCGTAGATATTTTAAAATATATCAGAAAAGAATTTAACATAGAATTTTAAAAAATCAAACTTTGAAAGAAAAAGTTATCATATTCTCCGCACCTTCCGGAAGTGGAAAAACAACGTTGGTCAAACACGGGCTTTCCGTTATTCCGCAACTCAGTTTTTCAATTTCTGCAACTACGAGAGAACCACGAGGCGAAGAAAAACATTCAGAAGATTATTATTTCCTGACGTCGGAAGAATTCAGAACCAAAATTTCGGAGGATGGATTTGTGGAGTTTGAGGAAGTTTATACCGATAAATATTACGGAACCCTGAAATCTGAGGTCGAAAGAATCTGGAAAGAAGGCAAAGTCGTGATTTTCGATGTCGATGTCAAAGGCGGAATCCGTTTGAAAGAGATTTTCGGAGACAAAGCCTTATCGATTTTCGTAATGCCACCAAGCATTGCCGAACTGGAACAAAGATTGATAAAAAGAAACACCGACTGCGTAGAAACCATCAAAACCAGAGTAGAAAAAGCAGGCGAAGAAATGACTTACCAAAAGCATTTCGATAAAATCATTGTTAATACAAATTTGGATCAGGCAAAAGCGGAAGTCGAGGAAATTATTAATAACTTTATCAACGAATAAAATCTGAAAAACACGTAATGGAAAATACATTAGACATTGCAATCAATAATATGCCTGTAAAAGGTTTTCTTGACCTCAAAGAATTTGCAATTCCAACTGGCGATGACCTTGTGAAAGCTATTCTTGACCTTAAAAAAGAAAAAAATGCCGTTATTCTGGCACATTATTATCAGCCAGGTCCTATTCAGGATATTGCGGATTTCCTTGGTGATTCTTTGCAGTTGGCAAGACAGGCAAAGGAAACCGATGCCGATATGATTGCATTTTGTGGCGTTCATTTTATGGCAGAAGCAGCGAAAATACTTAATCCAACCAAGAAAGTAGTTCTTCCCGATACTTTGGCTGGTTGCTCTTTGGCAGACGGTTGTTCGGCGGAAGGTCTCAACAAGATGCGTGAGCAACATCCGAATGCACTGGTAGCAACTTACATCAACTGTAATGCAGAAACCAAGGCGGCTTCGGACATCATCGTGACGAGTTCCAACGCAGAACAAATTATCGAAGCTTTGCCAAAAGACAGACCAATTATTTTCGCACCAGATAAAAACTTGGGAAGATATCTTAGCAAAAAAACGGGTCGTGATATGATTCTCTGGGACGGAAGCTGTATTGTTCACGAAGCTTTTTCTATGGAAAGAATCGCACAACAATTGGCCGACCATCCGAACGCCAAATTAATTGCGCACCCAGAAAGTGAAACGCCGGTTTTAGAATTGGCTCATTTCATAGGTTCCACTTCTGCACTTCTGAATTATGTTGAACAAGATGATTGTCAGGAGTTCATCATCGCAACAGAAGAAGGCATTCTTCACGAGATGAGAAAACGTGCACCTCACAAATCTCTGATTCCGGCTTTGGTTTTCGACGAAAGCTGCAACTGCTCAGAATGTTTCTTTATGAAGAGAAATACGCTGGAAAAACTCTATTTGTGTATGAAGTATGAACTTCCGGAAATCACAATGAATGAAGAAATTCGCCTAAAAGCACTCACACCAATCGAAGCAATGCTGGAACTTTCCAAAAGCATCAAATAAAATCAAAACCTTGTCCTTCCAGATGAGGTTTTTTTATGGAATTATTTGGGCAATTCCCTCGCCAAGCTTATCCATCGCTCGGGTCGGGCTATCCGTTACAATCTTTTTTGCATCAAGTTTTGTCAATCCAAATTCCTCGAAATCCAAGCAAAAAAGGATTTCCACTACTATCCCTATTGCAGCTTCGCAAGAAAGAAAATTCCAGAATGAATATACAAAATTTTCCCACAATTTTGTCATTCTGAAAGAATCTAAACTGTTGAGATTCTTCTGGGATGACAAGCGATACGTTATAAATCTATAACTTTTCTAAGCAAAGCGCCTTTGTGAACTTAAAAATATTTTCAATAAAAACAGAAAACCTTTGTGCCCTTTGTGTTCAGAAATTTCTATTTTTAAAGGATGAAATCAAAAATCATTTTAGAAGACATAAAAATCTATGCTTATCACGGTGTTTTGCCAGAAGAAGCCATCATTGGGAATCATTATGTCATCAACGCAGAGTTGCACGCTGATTTAGAAAAAGCATCACAAACCGATAATCTCAATGACACCATCAATTACGCTGAGGTTAGCGCAATCATTCATCAGGAAATGGCGATTCGGTCAGAACTTTTGGAACACGTGATTGGAAGAATCATTACTAAAATCGAAAATCAGTTTCCACAAATCACTTTAATAAAAGTCAAACTGACGAAAACTGTTCCACCAATGCCAGGCGAAATGAAAGGTGTGAGTTTGGAATTCGAAAAAGAAATTAATTAAAACTAAAAAATAAACCATGAAAAATCATTACAGAATTGTTGATCGCTATCAAGCAGAAAAAATATTGAGATTTGTTAATTTCATCATAGATTATTTCATCTCCATCATTATTGTTATTGTTCTCTACTCATTAGCAATATTATTATACTCATTGGTCACTGGGACAGATTATGTTGTGAATGCAGATAAACTTGCGGGAATCAACAAATATATTGATCGAATTATTACGGCAATTTTATACGCATTTGTTATTTATTTGACTGAGTTTTTGACCAAAGGCAGAAGTTTGGGGAAATTGATAACCGGAACAATGGTCGTAAAAGATGATGGCAGTTTACCAACATCGGAAGATTTTCTGAAAAGAAATTTTAGCAGAATTGTACCATTTGATGCGCTTTCGTTTCTAGGTAGTCGCGGATGGCATGACAGCTGGAGTGACACCAAAGTCGTAAAAAGAAAATCTTTTTTAGAGGCCTTGGAAAGAGAAAATTCTATTGAAGATATTGGTCAGATCAATTTATAGAAGAGTGTTAATAAAATCTTAAAATTTGGTATTAAGTTTGATGCAAAAGATTCAAATACAAAATTTTATGAGGAATTATATTGCAGTAGGAATTGCTGCTTTAGGTTTTATTATTGCTGCGGCTTTGCTTGGTAATGCGATTAAAAACAGAAACAAATCACAAAATACGGTTTCTGTAACCGGACTTGGTTCTAAAACTTTTACTTCCGACTTGATTTCTTGGTCGGGGAGTTTTTCCAAAAATAGCTTTGAATTAAAATCTGCGTATGATGCCCTGGCAATCGATAGAAAAGTAATTTCAGATTATTTGAAATCGAAAGGTGTTAAGGAAAACGAAATGATTTTTTCTGCTGTGGATATTCAGAAACAATTCAGAAGTTTTACAGATTCTAACGGAACTTATCAGCAAGGCGAATTTTCTGGCTATAATCTGACTCAAAGTGTTTCCATCAAATCTAAAGAAGTGGCGAAGATTGAAAACATTTCCAGAAATATTACAGAAATCATCAACCGCGGGATTGAATTTACTTCTTCATCACCGCAATATTTCTATACAAAACTGTCTGATGTTAAGCAGGAAATGATTGCCAACGCTACAAAAGATGCTAAAGAACGCGCCGAAAAAATTGCAGAAAATGCTGGAAGCAGTTTAGGAAACCTCAAAAAAGCGACAATGGGCGTTATTCAGATTACAGCTCCTAATTCTAATGAGGATTATTCTTACGGCGGAACTTACAACACAACCTCTAAAGATAAAGAAGCCAGCATTACCATAAAACTTGAATATGAAGTCGATTAAAAGTAAAGGAGCGAAATTTTCGCTCCTTTATAATTTTGTCTTGCTATCAAAAACCAATGTGACTGGTCCATCATTGATCAAAGAAACTTTCATATCTGCACCAAAGATTCCACTTTCTATTTTGAGACCGGATTTTTTCAATTCTTCTTTAAAATATTCAAATAACGGAATCGCTTTGTCTGGTCTTGCCGCTTTGATGTAAGAAGGACGGTTTCCTTTTTTGTAATCAGAAATCAAAGTGAATTGACTGATACAAAGGATTTCTCCATTGATATCTTTTATGGAATGATTCATTTTTCCTTCTTCATCAGAAAAAATTCTCACATCAAGAATCTTTTTCACTAGCCAATCTGCATCTGGATTTTCATCAGATTCATCAACGCCAATCAAAAGCATCAACCCTTTTCCAATTGCTCCGACGATTTTGTTGTCTACTTTTACGCTTGCTTCAGAAACGCGCTGGATTACGACTCTCATTTAATTATAAATTGATAATACATTTCCGTTTAAACTATACCCATAAGTTTTAAGAGCTGTTTTTGCTATTTTTGTAGGTCCTCCTGTAGAAAGAAACCATTCAGCTCCATCATTTGGACAATAAACTGAAGTTCCTGTTCTAACTTCCAAAGTCGTATTATTATCAGGACAAATATGCGGTGCATTTCTATCGTAAATCATAAATGTATTTAGACCACTCGTGTTTCTTCTATATATGATTAGACCTCTTGTTCCAGATTGCCCCTGCTCGTTTGCGGCTATATATAACCAACTACCTACGTTTTGTAGTGTATAGTATTTTGGTAGCGTTAAGTCAAGGGTGACAGATATTACAGAGTTAGGAAAACAACTTACTGTTCCATCTCTTTCTCCACAAGAATTAACGACAGTTAAAGAACTGATAATCAAAAATAATACGAATACTGATGAGAATTTTTTGGGATTCATTTCAAAATAAATTATATATTTGTAAACTCAATTCGAGACAAATTAGTATCCGGCAAAGGTCGGATTATTTTTTTATACAAACGATAAATTTTATTGTTATGAACTACGTAACCAAAGAAGGTTTGGACAAAATGAAGGCCGAACTTGAACAACTAGAAACGATTGAAAGACCAAAAATAACGCAGCAGATTGCTGAAGCAAGAGATAAAGGTGATCTGTCTGAGAATGCAGAGTACGATGCAGCTAAAGAGGCGCAAGGGATGTTGGAAATGAGAATTTCTAAATTGAAAGATATTGTTTCTACATCCAAAATCATCGATGGAAGTCAGCTTGATCTAAGTAAAGTTTCAATCCTTACAACTGTGAGATTGAAAAATAATGCGACCAAAGGTGAGCAGAAGTTTACTTTGGTTCCTGACAACGAGAGTGATATCAAAGCTGGAAAAATCTCTGTGAATACCCCAATTGCAAAAGGTCTTTTGGGTAAAGCTGTTGGTGAAACTGCAGATATTATTCTGCCGAATGGCAACAAACTTTCTTTCGAAGTTTTAGAGATTTCATTATAAAAATAAATGATAATGTTGGTTTAATAATTGTTGAAAGTTAGAATCAATATTTAGAAAAAAATATGAGTACAATTTTTTCCAAAATCATCAGCGGAGAAATCCCTAGTTATAAAATTGCAGAAAACGATAAATTTGTTGCATTTCTGGATGCGATGCCTCTTGTGGCAGGTCACACTTTGGTGGTTCCTAAAAAAGAGGTGGATTTGATCTTTGATTTAGATTCCAAAGATTACAAAGAACTTTGGGCTTTCACTCAGGATATTGCGAAACAAATTAAGAAAGCAATTCCCTGCAAGAGGGTTGGCATTGCCGTTGTTGGATTGGAAGTTCCTCACGCTCATATTCATTTAGTGCCACTTAATACGGTGGATGACCTCAATTTTAAAAATGTGCGGAAGGTTTTTACACCGGAAGAGTACAAAGAAATTCAGGAATCCATTACAAAAGCATAAAAGAAGTTAACGGCTTCTTTTTTTAATTTTAGAACTTAAGAAAATATGAATCCAAATCAATGTTCATTTTGTGGAAGAAAAAAGGATGAAGTTCAAATCCTAATTTCCGGACAAAATGGCTTTATATGTGAAAATTGTATAGAACAAGCTCATTCTATCGTGAAAGATAGCGTGAATAAAACAGATTCTGCTTCTATGGCTGGATCTTTAGAAGAACTTAAAAAACCAAGAGAGATAAAATCTTTTCTTGATGAATATGTCATCGGCCAGGATCAGGCGAAGAAACAATTGTCGATTGCTGTGTACAATCATTATAAAAGATTGTTGCACGCTCAGAACGAAAACCGTGAAGTAGAGATTGAGAAATCAAATATCATCATGATTGGTGAAACAGGAACTGGGAAAACATTGTTGGCAAAAACGATTGCCAAACAACTGAATGTTCCTTTCTGTATTGTAGATGCGACGATTCTTACAGAGGCTGGTTATGTGGGAGAAGATGTAGAAAGTATTCTTTCGAGATTGCTGATGGTTGCAGACTATGATGTTGAAAGAGCTGAAAAAGGAATTGTTTTTATTGATGAGATCGATAAAATTGCCAGAAAATCTGATAATCCGAGCATCACAAGAGATGTTTCAGGAGAAGGTGTTCAGCAAGGCTTATTGAAATTGTTGGAAGGAAGTATTGTGAATGTTCCGCCTCAAGGTGGCCGTAAACACCCTGATCAGAAATATATTCAGGTAAACACTCAGAATATTTTATTCATTGCTGGAGGAGCTTTCGACGGGATGACAGAGATTATTGAGAGAAGACTGAATAAACAGGCTATTGGTTTTTCTAAAGATAAATTGGAGAAAACAGATGATGAAGATTATATCCTAAGTCAGATTAATGCCATCGATTTGAAGAGTTTTGGTTTGATACCTGAGCTTTTGGGGAGGTTTCCCATCATCACTTATCTCGAAAAATTGACAAAAGAGACGCTTGTGAGAATTATGAAAGAACCTAAAAATTCTATCATCAATCAATTTACAGAGCTTTTTAAAATGGATAATGTTGCTTTGGAATTCACCGATAAAGCCATTGAAGAAATCGTGGAAGATACTATGAATAAAGGACTTGGAGCGAGAGGGCTTAGAGGGACAACTGAAAAAGTATTGGAAGATTATATGTTCGATATAGAAAATAATCCAAATGTGAAAATAGACTCAATATTATAAAATCTTTAATTAATTATATATTTTTTTCAAGTATTTAAAAAATTAATATCTTTGCAGGAGAAACACACTTAAACACACACACAATGATACGGAAAATATTTATTATTAAACTAATACTCGTCAGTGGTATTGTTTTTTCCCAAAACATCCTTACTTATGTTGGTAATACCGCATTAGTAACTGTCCAAAGTAATACTTTGGTTTACAATGGAGGAGGTCTACAAACAGCAGGCTCTGCAATTGTAAATAACTCTGGAAACATTATGGTCAGTGGAATAGCGTCTGATGGAATGGCTATTGCAAGTACCTCTAGTTTCAATCTAAAATATAACCCTGCATTAACGACTGACTATGGACAATTGTACATATCCGGTATACCACAAACAGCCGTAACAGGAAAAGTAAATAAAGAATATAGATCTGATTACCAGAATGGTGTAACGGGAAGACAACAGACTAGTTTGCCATTTAACGGCTTTACTATTCAGGATCTAATTAATACTTTTGGAGCAGGACAAATCAATTTTACGAATGGATCTAATACTCCAAGCGGCCGTTTCAGTCCTAATTCAATTTTTAGATGGAATAATTTCAACTCCAAATTTGATCAGATTTATATCAATCCGGACAATAATACTGTTGTAGGAACACCTATGACTTACTATATTATGCCGAGAAGAAATGCTACAGGAAATGTATATTTTTGGAATCCAACTTCTACACTAGTGGCAGATCTGAAAACATTCTCCGGTAACCCAATTTCAGATAATACAAATACTTCTTCTAATTTTATATTTAATTTGTCTGGTCAACAGGCTGTTAATTTTGGATATAATGGAAGTTTGCAAAATACATATAGAGAAACTTACAGAAGTTATCTAGATGACCCATTTAGTTCAAAAACTCCAAACTGGTCTGCAGATTATGGTAGAAATCTTTACCAGATGGCTAATCCATTTCTTACAAATATAGATTTGAAGTTTATTGCAACTAATGAAGCAGGAAATTTGAGCGATGGTAATTACATTTCTAATCTTGTAGGGATTGCATATTATGGATCAGCTCAGGTTAATTGGCAATTAGGTCAAGGTACTACTTATGGTACTGCTATTGTGGCTCTAACTTCAGGTGGAGCTTTCCAGGCAGGAGATATTACTGCTAATAGATTAATCATAAAACCAATGGGAGAGTTTATGGTTAAATTAAGTTCAAATACTCCTCAAACTTTAGATTTTTCGAAAACTAGAAGATTCAGATTTGCGTCTCGTGCAGACGGTGTAGATTATTCTGTGACTTCTGCTAAATCTAATGCTGGGGATGATGGTATACCAACAGATAAAATTGTAAAACAAGTTGCTGTTGTTGTATACGATATGGATGGATTGGAAATTGATAGAACATATTATGCTGTTTCTCCATCCGCAACTACAGGTTATAACCCAACTGTAGCCAAATTACAGGCTTATGCGAATTCTAATACCGAAAACACAACATTAGAGTCCAGTTCTGCAGTTGATAGAAAAATATATACCAAAGAAGAATCTCAAAACGGTGGTGAAGATATTAATCAAATGGATAAGCTTTATATTAATGAAGCGAATGAAATTGGATTTAAGTCAAAAGAAATTCCGCTTTATATTAATAATATTGATCAGCCTTACCAAATAAAATTTGAAGTTTATGAAAAAGGAGAGAGAGTTCCTAATGGCTTAAGCAATGGAAATAGCTTTTACATCAAAAATGCTGCAGGATATTTCACGAAAATAGTAGATGACCAAGGACTTTCATTAAGCGGAGCGCAAGTTTTAGGCCTTTATTATGAATTACCGGAAGGTGCAACTCTTGGAACAGGAAACGTTAATAATTTTCAAACTGTTATAGCTAAAAAAGATTCTCATTGGGTAGCAAGATTTGCTAAAAATTGGGACAAGGCTACTGTAGAAGTTTACTCTGCTGCAGGACAACTTTTAAATACAAAATCACAAATATCTACAAGTACAGATTATACTATTCCTTTGAATAATCAAGTGAAAGGTGTTTTCTTAGTAAGAGCAATTTCTGATAAAGGAGAAATTGTGATTAAAAAAATTATTAACTAACACAAATTTAATGATGATGAATTTTTTATTAAAAAGGGTATACGGTTTTTTATTTATAATAACGAGTATGCTGGCATTTGGACAAACTGTACCACCGCCACCCGAGAATCCAGAATCTGGAGATATTGGAGCTTATCCCGCTTCTCCAATAGATGATTATGTTATTCTTTTGTTTGTAATTGCACTAGTTATGATTGTAACTTTTGTAATGAAATCAAAACAAAGAATATTACAATAAAAAATATTTTTTAATATAGTAAAACTCACTTTTTCAGTGAGTTTTTTTTAATTTTATACTATGAAAAAATTATTAATAGTTAGCAGTGTAATGTTATCTGCTTACGTATTTCCTCAGTTTACTGTGAGTGCCGAAATACCGACTTATTTATCCGATTCAGAAGTCTATTTATACGGGTTTAATGGATCCAAAGAAATACTTTATTCTAAAGCTAAAATCTCTAATAATAAAGCGGTTTTTAAGGTTGATAAAAAATATATCGGGATGATGAGAGCTTTTTTTCAAAAGTCAAATTCCTCGGTTAATATGGTTTCTGAGAATGCAAATATCAACTTTAAAGTAGAGTTGGATAGTAAAAATAAAATTTCTAATGTTGTTTTTACAGACGCTACCAATCAACTATTTAGTAGTGATGTAGAATTGCAAAAAAAGCAGGAGCTAATATTACCTGCTCTTATCCAGATTAAAGACTATTACAAGCCTTCTGAGAGTTTTTACAAATCTTTGGACGCAGAAATCAATTCCCTTTCTAAAAATGATTTGTCGGTTTATGCAACACATCCCTTTTTAGATTATTATAACAAAAATCAAAAATATTCTATACAGGAAAAAGCAGCAGATATTAAACCTCAGGATTATGTTGATTTCTATTCAAAATCAGGAGAATTCCTGGAGACTTCATTGATTTTAAAACCATCGCTTATTAATTATCTGAATGCCTCTAAATCCAACGTTGAAGGAGGTGTGGATAAATTATTGGAGGCTGTCAATCTTGAGACGCCACGCGGGCAGACGATATTGTCTGAACTTATTGAGATTTTTAATACTTACAATATGGATAAGTTGAAGGAAAAATATCTTAAAGAAGCTAATAACCTAAAATGTACGATAAACGACAGGCTGTCTTCAACGTTGAAAGCGAACAATAATACAGAGATTGGCGCAAAGATGCCGAATAATGTTTTTGAAAATGCTATTCATACAAAATCTAAATCTCTGTACGATATCAAATCTTCTAAAAAAATTGTTGTTTTCTGGTCATCTACTTGTTCACATTGTGAAGCAGAATTGCCAAAATTATTGGAAAAGTATGATAAATTAAAAGCACAGAATATTGAAATCGTAGGTTTCTCTCTGGACAGTAGTTTGGATGAGTACAAAAGTAAGGCTAATATCTACCCTTGGATAAACGCTTCAGAAGGAAAAGGCTGGTACAGTACTTATGGAGATACTTATAATATTGTTGCTACACCAACGTATTTTATCTTAGATTCTGATAATAAGATCATTAGCAAGCCTAATCATGTAGCTGATGTTTTAGATTATTTAAAAGTTAATTAAAAGTTTGTGGAAATGCAAATAATCCCTATATTTGCACCACAAAAATGGCGAGGTAGCTCAGTTGGTTAGAGCGCAGGATTCATAACCCTGAGGTCACGGGTTCAATTCCCGTCTTCGCTACAATTCTTAATCCGTAGATTGATTTCAATTTACGGATTTTCTTTTGTTCAGTTTTGTAGTTCTGAGTTTTTAATTCTAATTTAATGGCAATAAAAAATGGAAGTAAGTATTTAGCTCACTTCCATTTGATCACTTGTGTTTTTGTGTTTTTATAATTTGTAAACATTTATTAATGTTAAATAATTAACAATAATGCTTATTTTTTATTTGTTATTCAAAAGTACAACTTTAGGCATTCAATAAAAAATTACTAAGAGAATAATTACAGAAATCATGCTATGTTTTTTGACTTGTTGTTGTTTGATTATCAGTTTATTATACGCAATTTGTCACGCTGTTTTATTTCTTTGTATTTGAATGAAAAATTTCACTTAAAATGATTGTTTCAATACTTAATTTAATTATCTATCATCCAAAATCATTATGTTAAATTGAATAGATGTAAATAAAAAAAATGCATTCTTAAATGATTGATTTATAAACTGTTTTTAATTTTATTTAAATTTTTTAAAATAAATATTTGGATGTTATATTTATATGTTGTACTTTTACGGGGCTTTTGAGACAATCACTCAGGAGCAATAAATTTTTTTTCATCATTTGTGTTTTTAGAATCGTACCTAGTACGATTCTTTTTTTTGTTCATATATCACCAATAGATTAATGAAATAAGAATAAGTGATTTGTCCATCCTGCTGATTTGATTTTAAGAATAAATCGTTCGTTACTCCAAAAAAATCACTAATTATTCCCGTATTCCTCTTATAGAAATCTAATTCGTTTTTTCTATCCTTCTGCATTTTTTCTGAATACTGAGAAATTATTTTCAGAACAAAATCTTTATTCTTGACCTCTCGCGATAAACTTCTTAACAAGCTCTTTAAAACATAAAGCTGAGCACTATACTGTAAATCCCTGTTGCTCGAAGTTTGAGCGCATAAATAGGCTATAAAACTAGCTTCCTGTTCTCTTGCGTAACCAAGCTGATGAGACATCTCGTGCGCCAGCGTAAACGGGATGTTTGTTGTAGGAAGATTTGGGTTGAATTGTGATTCCGCAGAGAAAGGATTGTAATAACCTAAGATTCCTGTATAGTTCATAAAATCATCGTAGAGACTTGATTTCACTGAAAGAACTTTTACAGGTTGTTTTGAATGAATGTAATTCGGCAAGTGTTTTTGCTGCTCCAGAATTTCATATTTAATTTTATCAATATCATTGATTCTAAAAACACCGTTTTTGTCTTCAGAAACTTTCTCTCTCGTTTGTTTGCAAAGTTCAAGATATTTTATGCTTAGATTTTTTAAATCCGAATCATTAATCTTAACTTCTTTATTCGAAAGTTTTTTTATAATCAAAGGTTGGAAATAAAGCATTCCCCAAAAACATTGATACACGAAATAAAAAACATTAATTAAAATCAATATTCTCTTTAAGATTAAACTCTTTTTGGTTCTTATTAAGTTAATGACTAAGTAAACTAAAAAAAGTGAAACAACTGTATAAATAATATCCCCAACGGAGAAATTGAATCCAGAAAATAATTGAATGTGAAAATCCTTTTTCCATTCATAAAGATTTGAAAACAAATTTGTAGCAAATTCAAACTTTGAGAGGATGTAGAATAACGAAAATTGGGCAACCAAAATGATTGCCCAAAGTTTATTTTTAATAAAGATATTTTTTTTAGTGTCCACCGGATATTTTTTTATCAAAACTAATACCTTGGCTTTTCAGAATTCCACTGACTCTCCAAGCATAGAATGCAAGATAAGCAAAACATAAGACTCCAACAATATAACTGTTTTGGATTCCGATACTTTCGGAAACAAATCCTTGCAACCAGCTTACAATTCCACCTCCCATAATCATCATAATCAGGAAACTGCTTCCCTGGCTCGTGTGTTTTCCAAGTCCGCTCACTGCCAATGTAAAGATACAAGGCCAAAGCGTACTACAGAACAATCCAACACTTGTGAAAGCATAGATGCTGATAATTCCATCTGTAAACATACCGATCACGGTTGCAACAATTCCTAAAGCTGAGAATATCAAAAGCATTCTTGCAGGATTTCCTTTGCTCGCCATATCTGCTGCAATTAATACCAAGATAATCAATCCATAAACATAGAAAGGTGTCAAATCGTGTTTTGCAATAGCATTAACCAAAAGGAAAACCCCGAATGCCAAATAAGGCGCTAAGAACCTCAGTACTTTTTGTAAACTCATATTATCTGTGAATGCTTCAACAGCTCCTGTCCAACGGCCAATCATCAAACTCGCCCAATAAAGAGAAATGTAAGGAGAGATTTCCTGCAAAGTATAAAGAACGCCGGTTTCAGAATTCACAATAGATTCCATATAAGCAGGAAGGTTACTCGCGGTGGAAACTTCTACACCAACGTAGATGAAAATCGCAAGCATTCCCAATAATAACTGTGGATATTTCAAAGCAGAACTTCTTACGGCTCCTTCTTCTTTTACAGATTCTTCGATGGTTTCTGGATGCTCCGGTAATGATGATAATTTAAGCAAAATAGCAACGGCTAAGAATGCAACTCCTAAAACTAAATAAGGGATTTTAACACTTTCGATACTCATTTCTGTATTCGCAGAAGCGGCTGAACCAAAGATGGCGAAACTTACAATCAATGGACCAATTGTGGTTCCAAGATTGTTGATTCCTCCAGCCAAAGTCAATCTTTGAGAACCAGTTTTTACAGGTCCTAATGCGATTGCCAATGGATTAGCAACAGTTTGCTGTAAAGAAAATCCTAATGCGACGATAAATAATCCGGAAAGCATCAATGGAAACGAATGCAGATTGGCTGCAGGATAAAACAATAATGTTCCTAAAGCAGAAATCGCTAATCCTAATGCCAGTCCGTTTTTATAACCGATTTTGTTGACTAAATCTTTGCCGATGGCTAAAGAAATCAGCATATAAATGATTGAACCAACTGTATAAGCGATATAAAAAGCGACTGATACAAGCTGACTTTGACCTTGTGTCAAATCGAATGCTTTTTTGAAAACTGGAATCAAAATATCGTTACTCGCGGCAACAAATCCCCAGAAGAAAAAAACAGTTACAAGTGGGATAAATTGTCCCCAATTGGTTTTTTGTGTTTCCATTATTTTATTTAATTGTTAATTTTAGGTTAATATATAAGAACAAATGTAAGTAAAAAGTCTTATTACTAGAATATTTATTTTAATTTCTCAATTAGAGACAATCGTATTTCTTCAAATGCTTTTTCCTTCAGTTCTTTTTGCGTTGCATCTGGTGTCAGGATATCATTGAAAAAAACTTTTACAACTCCCGGATAGCCTTTTTTATTATCGAAAGGAAACATTTCCTTCAAACCTCGGAAAGTGAAAACCGCAATCGGAAATTGATGTTTAGTTGCTAATATAAAAGCACCATCTTTAAATTGGTCAAGAATTACACTCGTATCATCGGGAACGCCACCTTCAGGAAAAATCACAACACTTTGTCCGTCCTGCATTCTTTCGGCACATCTTCGGTAAACATCAGCGCGGCTTCTGGCGCTTTTTCTGTCCACCATCACACAGACTCTTTTGTAAACCGTTCCGAAAATCGGGATTTTCTCAATTTCCTTTTTTCCGACATAACAAAGCGGATGATCAGGGAAAAGAATACAAGGCAACATCACATCCATAATAGAAGTATGGTTGGAGATGATAACATAAGGTTGATTTTTATCGATTTTTTTCGTGGTCTTGAGGATCTTCTTATAACGGAAACCCATTCCGTAGAACATTCCCATTGCCCAAAGCCGGATAAAGAAATAACAATATTTATAATGTTCTTTTCGGAAAGATAAAATATAGACAGGAAGAAAGAAGATTAATGTAAGAACGGTTCCCAAAATTACCATCCAAAATCGCCACGCATAGACCAGAATTGTTCTCATTAATTTTACTTAAAATTTAACTCAAATCAAAAATAGCTTTTTTATCCGTTAAAAATCACTTTTTTCTTTATGGAATAATTAAGAAGAGACACAATGACGATAGATGCAATCTTGCTCATCATCTCTTGCGAAAGCACATAGATTCCCAGATCGATAGCATCTTTAAAAACAAAATGATACAAGATCTGAAACAGAAATAAACTGATAAATGTAGAAACTACCGATACAGAAATGAAATAAGCGAACTCTTTTCTCTTGGAATGTTTACCTCTTTCAAACACAAACCAGATGCTCAGAAAATAATTAGTGATAATTCCGTAGCTTGTGGACAATATATTACTAAACGGATATTTAATTCCGGATAGATTATATTCCCACGAGAACACTTTCGGGAGGTAAACACTTAGCATTTTGAAGCTGCCGATTTCTACAATTGCACTGAGACCACCAGCGATGATGAAGAGTAGAACTTGCTTATGACGGAGAATTAATTGTTTCATTGCATTTGCAAATGTATACGATTTGTTAAATGTTTTAAAATAATAGTTAAATAATTTTTTTGTCTCAGAAATATTTTTACTTTTATTAAGTGTTAAGGATTTTGCGATTTGACTGAAAGATTAATTGTTATATTGTTAATAAATTGTGAAAACTTTAATATGGGTTGATGTAAAATATCTTGTCCTGACTAAATTTGTTTGGTCGGGAAATTTTTTCATCGCTTGTCAAGTCACCACAATCAAGAAATAATTATTACAAAAATGAAAAATTCTAGCAGACCTTACAGAAAATTTCTGCCTCAGCAAGACAAGATTGAGGAACTGGAAAAAAGTAATTCACGTTTCAAAAGAATCTATTCAGAATATGAATTGATGTCTGATGAACTTTGGAATCTAGAAAGCAGCGATTCTACAGAAAGTATTCCCGATGATTTCATCAATGCCATCAAACTACAGACTTCTTATCTGGAAGATGAGATTCAGGATTGGCTTGTAGAAGACAATCAATAACAAATTCTCACCGTTTCTACCCGAAAAAATATTATTTTAGCATTCTAAATAATATATTATATGATTGCCATTGTTGACGGCGGTTCTACCAAATGCGATTGGGTTATTCTGGAAAACGACGGTACAGAAGTTCTGAAGACCGAAACCGTTGGATTCAATCCGAATATCATAAAACCAGAACTGATTACAATCGAAATAGAAAAAAATCAGGCACTTATCAAATTCAAAGATTATCTGGAAAACATCTTTTTCTACGGCTCCGGTTGCGGCACTCCCGAAAATAAACTGATTGTCGAAAGAGAAATTCAAAGGGTTTTCAGTAATGCTCAAATTCGAGTAAAAGAAGACCTTTTGGCGGCAGCTTATGCGGCTTACAGAGGTGTTCCGGCAATTGTCTGTATTCTCGGAACAGGTTCCAACGCTTGCTATTTCGATGGCGAAAATGTCAAAACCGAATTGCCCTCTTTAGGGTTTCTCATTGGTGACGAGGGAAGTGGAAGTGCGCTTGGAAAGCAGTTGGTGCGTCATTATTTTATGAAAAAATTACCGCCGGATCTGCACCAGCAATTTACTGAGATTTATCAGTTGAACATCGATGATTTGCTCAAAAATATGTATCATAATCCGAGAGCGAACGCTTATATGGCAGATTTTACAAGGTTCATTGTGGACAGAAAAACGCATCCGTATTTTCAGAATTTCATTTACAAAGAATTGAAGAATTTCCTTGAGTTTCAGGTGATGCCGTACGAAGAATGTCGCGAAAGCGAAATCAATTTTATTGGTTCAATAGCCTATTTTTTTGAAGATTCTTTAAGGGCTGCAGCGTCGGATTTTCACTTCAAAATCGGGACGGTTGTTCAGCGCCCGATAGAAAGTCTGGTAAATTATCATCGTGACTATATCATTCCAAAGCTTTAACTTTGCAATAATATTGGAGTTAATTCTCGAATTTCAAATGGAATAAACCTCATAGATGTTCAAAAACTATGAGGTTTATTAAATAAAAACCAGTACATCTATATATAAGATGTGCGCAAAAGAAATTAAAAATGTCAAAAAATTCAAGAGACCAAAACGCTTTTGATAAAGCCGCTTTAGATTACCACCGTATGGAACCGAAAGGTAAAATCGAGGTGATACCTTCCAAACCGCATTCTTCGCAGAGAGATTTGTCTTTGGCTTATTCGCCGGGCGTTGCTGTGCCGTGTATGGCAATCCACGATGACCCGCAAAGCGTTTACGAATATACTTCAAAAGGAAATTTGGTTGCCGTGATTTCCAACGGAACTGCAGTTTTAGGTTTGGGCGATATCGGTCCCGAAGCTTCGAAACCTGTTATGGAAGGGAAAGGTTTGCTTTTCAAGATTTTCGCGGGAATCAATGTTTTTGATATTGAAATCAACGAAAAAGATCCGGATAAATTCATTGAGACCGTAAAAGCAATCGCGCCAACTTTCGGTGGGATCAATCTGGAAGATATCAAAGCTCCGGAAGCGTTTTACATTGAACAAAGACTGAAGGAGGAATTGAATATTCCATTGATGCACGATGACCAGCACGGAACGGCAATTATTTCTGCAGCAGCTTTGATCAATGCTTTGGAAATTGCTGGAAAGAAAATCGGAGAGGTTAAAATGGTAATCAATGGAGCAGGAGCAGCAGCGGTTGCCTGTGCAAAATTGTATATTTCGCTTGGCCTTAATCCAAAAAATATCCTGATGTGTGACAGCAAAGGTGTCATCAATCAAAGAAGAGAAAATTTAACGCCGGAAAAATTAGACTTCATTGCCCAAACTGATATTGATACTTTGGAAGATGCCATCAAAGGTTCTGATGTTTTCATCGGTTTGTCAAAAGGAAATGTGATGTCTGCTGAGATGTTACTTTCAATGAAAGAAAATCCAATCGTTTTTGCTTTGGCAAATCCAGACCCGGAAATCAGCTATGATTTAGCATTGGCGACAAGACCAGATGTAATGATGGCAACCGGAAGAAGCGATTATCCGAATCAGGTGAACAACGTTCTTGGTTTTCCGTATATATTCAGAGGAGCGTTGGATGTTCAGGCAACCGGAATCAATGAAGCGATGAAGTTGGCAGCGGTTCACGCACTTGCTGAAATTGCAAAAGAACCAGTCCCGGAAATGGTAAAACTGGCTTACAACGTAACTAATATGAGTTTCGGAAAAGAATATTTTATCCCGAAACCATTTGATAACAGATTGATTACAAAAGTTTCTATCGCTGTTGCAAAAGCAGCAATGGAAAGTGGAATCGCCGCAAAACCCATTGAGGATTTCGAAGCTTACGAAAATCAGCTTCTCGACAGAATGGGACGTGATGAAAAACTGGTGAGAATGATGCAAAACCGCGCCAAAGCGAATCCGAAAAGAGTGACGCTTGGCAATGGTGAAGAATATAACATTCTGAAAGCGGCTCAGATTCTACAGGAAGAAGGCATCGCTTATCCAAGTTTGTTGGGAAGTAAAAGACTCATCAAGGAAAGAATGGCTGAATTCGGGATGGATTTGGATATTCCAATCATTGACCCGAATGATGATGAAAATAAGGAAACACGTAAAAAATACCGTAAAACGCTTTGGGATAAAAGAAACCGAAAAGGAATTAATGAGTACAAAGCAAAACGTTACGTAAGACAACGTGATTATTTCGGACCTTTGATGTTGGAGCACGGTGATACAGACGCTTTGATTGTTGGTTTCTCCAAAAGTTATGCTTCTGTTCTAAAGCCAATCTTGGAAATCGTTCCTAAAAAAGCGGGCGTGAACAAGGTGGCTGCGATGATGATGATTCTGACAGAGAAAAAACCTTTGTTCTTTACAGATACTTCCATCAACAAAAATCCTTCTGCGGAAGATTTGGTTGATATCGCAAAAATGGCAGAAATCACGGTGAAATCTTTTGCGATTGAACCAAGAATTGCGATGCTGGGTTATGAGAATTTCTCCGCAAAAGCAGATTCTTCCAAAAAAGTAGCGGAAGCCGTAAAAATTCTTCATCAGAAGTATCCGAAAATGGTGGTGGATGGAGAGATTCAGCCGGATTTTGCGTTGAATGCCGATCATTTGGCAGATTATCCTTTCTCAAAATTAGGAACCAACCCGGCCAACGTTTTGGTTTTCCCAAATCTTGAAAGTGCCAACCTTTCATATAAAATCATCAGAGGAATGAAAGCGGCTCAAACCATCGGTCCAATCTTGATGGGACTGGATCAGCCAGTTCACGTTCTTCAAATGAGATCAAGCGTGGATGAGATCGTCAATCTTGCAACGATTGCTGTTTTGGATGCGCAGACGAAAGATAAGAAATAGATTAATTTCAATATAAATTTAAAAAGAGCCATTCTGATAATCAGGATGGCTCTCTATTTTTTTTATGTAAATATTTACTATTTTTTCTAAATTTATATTCTTAAAAAACACAAATATGAATTTTGATGATAAGTACACCAAAGAGTCTGAAGAAACATTTCAGAAATATCTCAAGGAAGTCAGAAGTATTCCTCCCGAAGCATTTAAAGAAATTAAAAAAAGTCAATTAGTTATTTTAGAATTTCTAGAAAAATTAAAAAACAAACCAGATAAATCACAGGAAGATTTTGATTTGATGGCTCAACTCCACGAAGGTCTGAAGGAACTTCTACAAAAAATGGAAGATATAAAATTGATTCTTGACATCAGTCTCTATAGACAATCATTAGCTTTCTATGAAAATGTAAAAAAATTGGCCAAAGAAGGAGACAAAGAAGCGGAGAGGATTTATAATGAATTGAAGATTCATATTGAAAAATTTGATGCAAATTAATTATAAGACTTACGAATTGTTCTAAAACTTCCTGAAGTTGATAAAAATGAAATAAGAAAATCGTAAAAAGAGTATTGAAAAGCCATTTTAACGTTTTAAAATGGCTTTTCTTTTTAAGTTAATTTATATCTTCGCAAAACCCTAATTTTTATAAGTTCAATGATGTATTCGCTAAAAGGAGTGGTTCAGGAGTTAACGCCAACATTTGCAGTGATTGATGTTAACGGCGTTGGATATTACGTTGGCATCAGCCTTCAGACATCCCAAAACCTGAAACAAAATGCTGACGTTTTATTATACATACAGCAGATTATCCGTGAAGATGCGCATCTGCTTTTTGGTTTCTTTTCCAAAGAAGAAAAAGAGATGTTCAACCTGTTAATAAGTGTTAATGGAGTAGGACCTGTTTCTGCATTAATATTACTATCTTCGCTCAGCTTGTCCGAGGCTGCTAATGCGATACTTTCCGGTAACAGTGGACTGATTCAAAAGGTGAAAGGAATAGGTGTAAAAACTGCGGAAAGAATCATCATAGATTTACGGGATAAAGTCGGTAACTTCGGACATTCTGAAGAAAAACTTTCTGTTCTGGCAAACAATAAAAACAAAAATGAAGCGTTATCTGCTTTAGAAGTTTTAGGGATTTCGAAGAAAGTAAGTGAAAAGATTGCGGATAGAATTTTGAAGCAAAATCCAGACGCTTCTGTAGAAGAATTAGTGAAAGAAATTTTAAAAAATATTTAACAATTGATGGCAATTTGTCATCTGTTTCTTAAAAAAATATAAGTGAAGAAAAATATTTACCTTTATAAATTAACCCTCCTTTTTTTATTTTTTGCAGGTTTTACAAAAATATCGGCGCAAGAAAAACCTTCCGACACTTTGGTGACGGGTAGAAAAGATTTTAGTCTTGGCGATCCAATCCGTTATGATGCATTCTATGATATCAAAACGGGAATGTACTATTTGTATCCAAAAATTGGTAATTCTGTTGTAGGCGCTCCGATTGCAATGACTTTCGAAGAGTACAAGAGTTATGTTATGGAAAACAATCTTCGTACCTATTATGAAGAAAAGTCATTATTAAATGATCTTTCTAAAAGAAAAGATCAGGCAGATGCTAAGAAAAAGGGCTTGATTCCTGCGATTACTATCAAAAATAAAATGTTCGAAAATATTTTCGGCAGTAATAAAATTGAGTTGATTCCGCAAGGTTTTGCTTCATTTGATTTGGGTGGATTATATCAGAAAATCGATAATCCATTGATTCTTCCTCAAAACAGAACCAGTTTTGCGATTAACATTCAGCAGAGAATTCAGTTAGGAATTACCGGAAAAGTTGGAGAAAACCTTCAGTTAAAAGCTAACTACGATACCCAAAGTGGATTTGCCTTCGAAAACCGAATGAATATGGTTTGGCAGGCAAAAGGATCATGGAAAGATTTGATGAATAAAGGTCTGAACGAAAAAGGACAAGATCCGGAAGATAAAATTATCAAAAGAGTAGAAGTCGGTAATATCAGTATGCCGCTTTCTACCAGTTTGATCAGAGGTTCACAATCATTATTTGGTCTTAAAACAGAATTCCAGTTGGGTAAAACAACAGGAACTTTGGTGTTTTCACAACAACAGGGTGAAGCCAAAACGATTGTTGCCCAAGGTGGAGGAACAATGAGCACCTTCAAAGTGAATGCTTATGATTATGAAGATAACCAGCACTACTTTTTAGGGCATTACTTCAGAGAAAATTACGATCAATCCTTAGAAAATTATCCATTAATCAATTCCAGAATTAATATTACAAGAATTGAAGTTTGGGTTTTGGATCAGGGTGGCGCTAACATCGAATCTCAAAAACCTATTGTCGGAATTAGAGATTTGGGAGACGGACAAGGTGTGACGCCAAATAATGCCAATAATAATCTTTATCCTCAGATTGCTTCTGCTCTAGGAACTACAAGAGATGTTGTGGAATCTTACAATATTTTGAATAACAGATCTTTTCCGAACGCCAATGGAACACCTGAACCATTTGTATCGGGAGAGCATTTTATGAATAACGTAAAAGCCAGAAAACTAAACGCTTCCGAATATAAATACAATACACAGTTAGGTTACATCTCTTTGAATCAAAGACTGAATGATAATCAGTTTTTGGCAGCCTCTTTTTCATATACCATTAATGGATCCAGCCAAGTTTATAAAGTCGGGGAGTTCTCGGAAGAAAATGCAGTATTGATCACAAAGCTTTTGAAGTCAAATGTTACCGTAAGACCAACTTCACCGATGTGGGAATTGATGATGAAGAATATTTATTCTCTTAATTCCAATCAACTTCAGCCAAAAGATTTCTTGTTAAATGTTTTCTACAAAGATCCGTCTTCCGGAGGTAAAGTGAATTATTTAGCGGGTGCAACTTACAACAATGGCTTTACCAATTTTGATAAAGAAAATCTACTAAGAGTCTTCAATTGGGATAGATTGAATGTCAATAATGATTTACAAAGAGACAGTCAGGGAAGATATGGTGACGGTATTTTCGATTTTGTCAGTGGTATCACTGTAGAGCCGGAAAACGGAAAAGTTATCTTTACCAAAGTTCAGCCATTTGGTAGCTATCTTACTAAAATCTTGCAAAGTAATAATACCAAAGATTACGTTTACAGTGATCTATATACCAAATTAAAAGAAACTGCAAAACAGAGTAATCTTGCACTGCGTTACACCATAGAAGGTCGTTATAAAGGTGCGCAGGGACAAGGGATTTCTCTTGGTGCCATCAACGTTCCGCAAGGTTCTGTGAAGGTTACTGCCAATGGTGCTCAGCTTGTAGAAGGTGTAGATTATACGGTAGATTATATGCTGGGTTCAGTTAATATTATCAATGAAACGATAAAACAATCTGGTCAGGCCATCAATATCTCATTAGAAAATCAATTGACTTTCAATACACAGAGAAAAAGCTTCTGGGGATTAAATTTAGAAAGAAAATTCAATGAGCATTTGACAGTTGGTGCAACTGCAGTCAATTATACCGAAAGACCTTTAACTCAAAAAGTAAATTATGGTCAGGAAGCCGTGAGCAATACAATGGTTGGCTTCAATATGATGTATAATAATGAGCTGCCGTTTTTGACAAGACTCACGGATAAAATTCCGTTCATCAATACAGAAGCTCCGTCTAACTTGAACTTCAAAGCAGAAGGCGCATACTTGATTCCTGGTCAAAGTAAAGGAATCAATGACCAATCTTACATTGATGATTTTGAACAAACCACGTCCAAGATTTCTTTGAAGGAACCAGCAATGTGGAGTTTGGCCTCTCGTCCGGAAAAAAACCGAAATGACGTGTTGTTCCCAATGACTGTCAACAATGACGATACAAAAAGCGGTTATGGTAGAGGATTATTATCCTGGTACACCATCGATCCTAGATTTTATGGCGTTGGCGGTGCTGCACCAAACGGAATCAATGCACAGAGACTTTCTAACCACGCATCAAGACGTGTTCAGATGCGCGAGATTTATAACAACAGAGATTACGTTGCAGGAGAACAAACCCTTCTTAATACATTTGATATTACTTATTATCCGGAAGAAAGAGGTCCTTATAACTTCAACCAAAGTCCAGAATTAACCTCACAAAGATGGGGTGGATTGATGAGACCAATTTCCGTGACCAACTTTGTAACTTCTAATATAGACTATGTCGAATTTTGGTTAATGGATCCGCGTGCTGACGGAAATAATCTGGGTAGCGATCCAAAATTATTACTGCAGTTAGGAAACGTTTCCGAAGATGTTCTGAAGGATGGTAGATTACAATATGAAAATGGATTGCCAACTGGAAGTGTACCTTCTAACACAACAACTTCTAACTGGGGAACTCAGCCAAAACAAGTTCCGATTCTTTATGCTTTCTCATCAGAAGGTGAGGAGCGGGCACAACAAGATTTGGGATATGATGGTTTGAATGGGACACAGGAGCAAGCGAAATTCGGGGTGAATTTTGTAAACCCGGTAACCAATGAGTTGGATCCCGCTTCTGATAACTTTGTATTTTACTTATCAAATCAATTCCAAGGAGACTTGGCGTCTTCTTTGACGGAGCGTTACAAATATTTCCGCGGCCCGGAAGGTAACTCTGCATCCAACACCTTGGAAGTAGCAACACAGACACCGGATGCGGAAGATATCAACAGAGATTATAACCTGGATCAGACAGAAAATTATAACCAATATACCATCGATCTTTCTACAGCGGCGATGACAATGGGCACACCTGAAAGTAAAATTGTAGACATTAAAGAAGTTGACGTCAAGTTTGAAAACGGACAGGCTGGGAAAGTAAAATGGTTCTTATACAGAATTCCTGTTGCTAATTACGATGGAGCAGGAACTGGTAACGCCAATCCTTTTGTTGACGGATCTGATACATCTGTGTTGAATAACGTCAGATTTGCAAGATTACTTATGAAAGGTTTTGATCAGACTTCAACCTTGAGATTCGGATCATTCGACTTAGTAAGATCAGACTGGAGAAAATATACCAACAAAATTTCCAGTGTTACAGTGGATTCCCAAACTGAAGGCGCACCAAGTGCGGACGTCAATCTGAATTCTAATTTCAATGTTGGAAGTGTTAACTTGGAAGAGAATTCTCAAGGAACGCCACCTTACGTTTTGCCTCCAGGAATCGACAGACAGGTCTTGAGTGGAAATTCGGGAGCGCAAAGACAGAACGAATCTTCTTTGTACATGAAAGTGGAAAATTTAAAAGGAGAGTCCAGAGGTGTCTTCAAAAACACCAGTTTGGATATGCGTCGTTACAAAAAACTAGCATTGTTTGTACACGCAGAAAATCTTATCAATACATCGCTTAAGTATGATCCGGATGCGAAATTCTTTATCCGTTTCGGTAGCGATAATACGGATAACTACTATGAGTATGAATCTTCCCTGAATTATACAGTTAGTAATGCAACTTCTCCATTAGATATTTGGCCAGATTCAAATACTGTAGATTTAGAAGTTGAAAATTTTGTCAATGCTAAATTAAAAAGAGATGAGTTGATGAGAGCTCAAGGCTCAACAACAAAGATTACAGATCGATATGATTTCGCAGAATTTAATGAGAAGGATAAGGATAAAAAAATCTATGTAAAAGGGCGTCCAAGTATTGGAAACATCACGACAATGATGATTGGTGTTAGGAATAATGACAATTCCGGAACAGGCAAAACATTGGTTCTTTGGGTTAACGAAATCCGTTTATCCGAAATCGAGAACAAAGGTGGTTATGCTGGAAATGCCAGTTTAAACTTCAACCTTGGCGATTTTGCAATGGTAAATGCCAATGCTTCGTACGCCTCTATCGGATTTGGAGCCATCGATCAGAAACCGTCGGAAAGATCGCAGGACGAAAATTCTGCTTTCAGTATTAATACAACTGTCAATGTAGATAAGTTCTTGCCAGAAAAGTCCGGAATGAAAATTCCTGTGAACTATTCTTACACACAGACGATGACCAATCCGAAGTACAATCCTCTGGATAATGACATCGAATTGAGCAAAGCTCCAAACCAGGCGGAACTGAAAAAAGTAGTGAGCACATACACGCAGCAAAGAAGTATCGGGGTTGTGAATATGAGAAAAGAGAGAATGAATCCGGATAAAAAGGCCAAATTCTACGATGTGGAAAACTTAAATGTTACAGCTATTTATAACGACGATTTCTACCGCGATATTTACACAAAACGTAACTACAGACAATATCTGAATGGTTATGTTGAGTACAATTATACCTTCAAACCGTATGTTTTGAAGCCATTCAACAAAATGGTAAGCGACACGGCGAAGTCATACAAATATTTGAGATGGATCAAAGAATTCAATTTCAATCCGGTTCCGACAAGATTATCTTTCAGAACAATTTTGGATAGAAATTATAATGAATTGGAATATAGAAATGTGGATGCTTTACTTTCTGGAACTGGAGCAGCGGATTTTGAAACCATCAGAAACAGAAACTTCTTCTTTGGATGGCAGTATAGTTTAGGATTTAATTTCACAAAATCTCTGAAATTGGAAATCAATTCTGAAACTAAGACATTAAATGATCAGATGGACGTGAATTCTATGAACAACCGTTCGATTTTCAGTAATCCTTTCAGAGCTGGTCGACCTGTTTTGTATAACCATAGAGCACAGTTGAACTACAGATTACCGTTTGAATATTTGCCATATTTGGATTTCATCAATGCAGAATTGAGTTATCAGTTCCAGTACAATTGGAGCGCGAGATCTACAGCGGTTAGAAATGTAATTTTTGAGGGTAAAGAAGAAAACCTGGGTAACATCTCTCAAAATACCAACGCAATTGTAGCGACATCTACTATGGATGTTCCGAAGTTTTTGAGTAAGTTCAATTATTTCAGGAAAATCAATGAAACAATGCAGAAACGCCGTCAGGAGATAGATTCTCTTGGAAATGTTTACAATACAGCATTCACTAAGAAAAATAGCAGATTCAAATTCAAGAATTATAAGTTTAAGAATAAATTGAAACCGCTTCAGGCTGTGGCTTATGCATTAACATCATTCAAACAGTTGAATGTGAATTACAATGAAAATAATGGTATCGTATTGCCAGGATTGTTATCCGCGCCCAACTTCTACGGTTACGGACAAACGCTTGGAGGTCCAACTATCGGATTCTTATTAGGATCTCAAGCAGATATCAGAAGAACAGTTATAGAAAATGGGTGGGTTTCCAATTCTTCACTGATGAATGATGCCTATTCTGAATTAAACAACAGAACATTCACCGCAGATCTACAAGTTATGCCGGCGAATGATCTTAGAATTGATTTTAATGTATTACAAAACTACAGTAGAAATTATGTTCAGGGTGGTTATAATGTGGTCAGAGATTTGGAAAATTACCGTGGTTATAGAGATGCTTTCGGAACAGAGTTGATTACTTATTCCAATACATCTTGGTCATTCAATACATCATTTAAAGATGGAGCGGCACTTTATCAATCTATAAAAGACAATGCTTTAGCCATTTCTCAACAGTATGAAGGTGTTAAAGATATCGAAGGTTACACGGCGGGTTACTCCAGAAGCAATTCCTACGTTTTGATTCCGGCTTTCAAAGCAGCAATCGAAGGGAAATCGCCGAAGAAATTGAACAATCCGACCAAAGCCGGCGTTCCATTGCCAAACTGGAAACTGGTATATTCAGGATTGAAAAACTTACCGATTATCAATAGTCAGTTCTCTAAGTTTGATATTTTACATTCTTACGTTTCTACATTTACAATGTCGGGCGTTCAGGCAAGTGTAGATTATTTTGACAGAGATTTGAGAGATCCGAGCACAGCCTATGATTCCAATGGTAACCGATACAATCCTTACACTTTCACACAAGTAGGATATGTAGAATCATTCTCGCCGCTTGTTGGGTTCGATGTAACGATGAGAAATAATATGCAGTTCCGTTTCAATTATAATAGAGACAGAACCTATTTATTAGGATTGGTTAATACAACTTTGACGGAGGAATTAGGAAATGAGTTCGTAGTAGGGTATGGATATATTTTGAAAGACCTGAAAATTAGAATTAATTATAAAGGAAAAGGAAGAGACATCAAAAGTGATCTTAATATGAGAGCCGATTTATCAATGAGAGACAGCAAAACAACCATTACCAATATCTTGATTGATGATTCTCAGGTAACAGGAGGGCAAAAGATTTTCAGCCTCAAGTTATCTGCAGATTATAATATGTCACAAAATCTGAACTTGAAGTTCTTCTATGATCAGATGATGACCAAATATAAGATTTCAACAGCCTTCCCGCTGTCCACAATCAGAGCTGGTATCACAGCCACAATGACATTCGGAGGAAATAGCAATTAATAAAAAAAGAGTAAGCCCAGTGGTTTACTCTTTTTTTTGTAATTTATTTTTATTCTATTGTTATATCCTAATTATATAATTAAATTTGCCAAAACCTAATCTAAGAAAATGAACACACCAGCAGAACTAAAGTACACTAAAGACCACGAGTGGATCAGAGTGGAAGGCGATACAGCAACAATCGGAATCACAGATTACGCCCAGGGAGAATTGGGAGATATTGTATTCGTAGATGTTGATACTGTGGATGACGATCTAAACGAAGGCGACGTATTCGGAAGTGTAGAAGCAGTAAAAACCGTTTCAGATCTTTTTCTTCCCGTAGCAGGTACAGTTTTAGAAGTTAATGCAGACCTGGAAGATCAACCGGAATTATTGAACACCGATCCTTATGGAAGAGGTTGGATCATCAAACTGAAGATTTCCGACGCCTCAGAATTGTCAAAATTATTATCCGCAGAAGAATACCAAGAAGTTGTTGGATAATCTCATAACAAAATACAGTAAGATTACATTGCCCATTTATTGGGCATTTCTTACTTATATGCTTTTACGTCCGGGTCTGGAAAATAAAGAATATACCTTTATGTTTCCACATTTGGATAAGCTGATACATTTCAGCATATTTTTCCTTTTGGGATTTCTATTCAGAGTCCGTTTTCCCAAAACATCTTTACTTTACTATTTCCTAATCCTTGTTTCCTACGCACTGCTTACCGAGATTTTGCAGGATACAATGAAACTCGGACGTTCGCTAGAAGTTTTAGACGCTGTCGCAGACACCATTGGATTATCACTTTCATACTATATATATAATAGGTATGAAAAATTTCACAATCGAGCCTAAACTATTTCTCAAAAATCCTCTGATATTTCAAAGATTTCAGAATTCCACACTAAACATCACAACTGAACTATGCACTCCGCATTTCTTCAAGTGATTTACAAATTTTCTTTCAAGTTTACTCGATTCTTCAAAATTAAATTGATAGTAATAACATTGGGGCAGCTGCCAAAAAGCCAAAGCTAACCCGCAGCTATTTTTGTCACCGGGCTATCCGCTAATATCTTTTGCTTTTTTGTGATAAGATTTTACGTTGCCATATACAAAGGACATCCAACAAAACTGAAGCTATAGCGTATCGATCGAGGAAAAAGCAAATTGATAACCGCTACTATCCCTGCCACAAAGGCTATCGAATTTACATATTCAATTCAGATTGACAATTAAAACATAATGTGGATAACTTTTAAAGACTATTTACTGTTCTGTTTTACAGTTGGTTAATTAACCATGTTTTACACAATTGTAAACAAATTGTTAATTCAATTTGTAAGTAGAGCTTTTTCCAACCTATATTTGCAGAACCAAAACGAAAGACTTGGTAGCGCAGGAGAACGGTAGATAGATAAGGATTTGAGATGTTTTTTAGAGGCGTTTCAAAAAACATTCCAAAAAGTTTGCCGGGAAATAAAAATAGATTATCTTTGCAGCCCCGGACGAGAGTTGGGGA